>Ga0123342_1000260_pt1 | contig 77041 bp, 47 predicted proteins | sample Turbeawhitnodule_FD_89960 | JGI IMG/M metagenome (GOLD analysis project Ga0123342, IMG submission 89960) | Root nodule microbial communities of legume samples collected from Mexico - Turtle bean Mexico white nodule | ecosystem: Host-associated > Plants > Roots > Nodule | place: Mexico: Nepantla... | reverse complement strand
TAAACGACAAAATAAACTAAACAATAAACACATAACAGAATATAAATATATTTATTAAAAATAATAACAGTAAATATATACAAAATAAATGTGAATATATTTTTAAAAATTAAAAAAGTAACAGCACATCATTAACTAAACTGTAAATATATTTAGAAAAAAATAAATAAAAAAACTTACTTGAAGGTGAAAAGCACAAGAAGAAGCACTGCAAAGAAGATGTACTGGAAAGAAGATGCACTGGAAAGAAGAAGAAGAAGCAATGTGATGAAGAGAATGTGGAAAAATAAAAAAAATACATAAAAGAATCCAACATTTTTCTCACACAAGGGAGAATCGATTTTCCTTCTACCTTCAAAAACCACAAAATCGATTCTCCCAAATCACATCTATATAGAGAATCTATTCTGCATCTTTTGGAAAAATTTAAAATCGATTTTGCACTATCCAACAATATGGAAAATCGATTCTATAGCATACACAAACATTGGAAAATCGATTCTATAGCATGTAAGAGATAAGAAAATCGATTCTACAGCTTTTACAGTGATACGAAAATCGATTTCGGAAAAGGATGGAGAGAAACCAGTGCGCCAAAAGTGAGTTTTACCTTCCTTAAACCAATTCTCTTTTGTTTTCTTGTTCTTGTTCTGGGCACATCACAACAATCAAACCTCATCCCTCATCTCATTTATAGCAAACACACCTTTAAGTTTCAGATTCACGGGTCTACCGTTTTGTTTTGGTCAAGATTCTTCTGCAAGTAGCACTGGAGAGTCTAGTGAAAAGAAAACTCATTGTCTCAGAACTACACCACAGTAAATTCATTCACATGTGCACAAAGGATAGAAAAGTAAAATGCTATGTCAATGGTGTTTGCCAGCTGTAATTGTCTCAAATCTCCTCACTTTTGTGAGGAGGAGAAAAACTGCCCCCTCCGCTCACCCATCTTCGTTCGCGCCTTCAAATAAACCGATCCAAACGTAAATCATACCCGCTCGCCCCTCCCTCCTCATTGCTGGCACCCGGAACAAACACTGCGTAAATGTGAAAAATCTCTATTATATTCTTATGGTTTATGAAAAAAAAATTCAAATTGTGTAATATTAAATTTTTTTTTTAACTTTTGAATTGTATAATATAAAAACTTTTTTTATTTTCGAATTGTGTAGTTTAGAAGTTTTTCCAAAAGTTTCTTTTACTTTCATATTGTGTAATTTATAAGTCATTTTCTTTTTATATTGTTCAATTCGAAAGCCATTTTTATTTCATGAAAAGAATATTTTTTTAATTGTATAATCCGAAAGTTATTTTTTACTATTGGATTGTGCAATCCATAAGCTTCTTTGTGACTTTTAAATTGTACAACCCGAAAATTACTTTTTCATAAAAGAGCTTTCAATTTGTGCAATCCTAGAGTGTTTTTCAAATGACACAATTCAAAATATTTTCTCAGGGGACAACAATGATAAGGAGGACAGCGAGGGTAGGAATGGCAATGTGGACTGCTTCGTCCCATATTAGCCCGTCTCGCTTAATTAATGTGGGTTGAATTTATTGACCCGCCCCGCCTAAGTGAAGACCCGCGGGCTTATGGGTCAGTCTATATAAGAAAATTAAAATTTTATTAAAGTTAGAGGAGACAATTTTATATTTTTTATTAAGGTGTTTCTCCTTGCACCCCATCAAACTTCTTCTTGTACCTCATCAATTTCGGAACTTAATTTTCATAACACGAAAGTCAATTCCAAAAATAAAAATTTATAAGAGAATTTTTTTTTCTATAATAACTTTTTCAGAACAGCTACTTTACCTTTCGAAATCTAGATAAACTATTTTGACTTTTGAAATTCAATTTCTTGAATTAATGGGGTGTAGGAAGAAATTTGAGAGGTAAAAACACACCATTTTCATTATTGTGCGAACTAGAAAGCTAATATATCTTGTCTCACACTTAACCCGTGCAAATTATGAATTATGCAGGATAAATCTAAACATATCAGTGAGTCAAAATAGTAAATACACCTTACATTTTTTTATAACAAACTGCGAGTCAACCTAAACGAACCATCTTGGCATTACTACACGTAAAGAAGGTTAACAATTTGGCATTTTAACGATCCGCATGAGTTAGAGATGAAAACTATAAGGGTGAAAAAAAAATGTCAACCATGCATAAGGTTGTTATAGCAGCAAAAAGTTCAAACAAAGCAACAAAGAGAAATTGCTTAGACAACAATATATATAATACAGCAAACATAACTTCCTTTCAACTAATTCTTCTACCACTCCCATACTTTATTCTCTCATTCTATAATATATAAAAAAAAGTTAACGTTATTGTCAATTTTAAACTATATTTTGAACTTATATAATATAAATTATAATTTTAAATTAAATAATTTAAAATATAATTATAAATTATAAAATTTTAGATTATATAATTTAGAACATAGTTATAAACTATATAATCTAAAATAACATTTCTTACTATACAATTTAAACTATATTTTAAATCACATAACTCAAAATCATATTATTATAATTTTAAATTTTGTAATATAAAATTATATTTTAAATCATGTAATCCAAATCTATGTTTTAGATTTTGTATTATGGTTTTAGATTATAGAATCTAACAGACGGCATAGTTTCAAAATTTCTAAAATATAGTTTAAAAAAAGTCGTTTTGCACATAATTTATGATTAAAACAATATAACTTTGAGGTCACTTGGATGAAGAATTAGCCCTCCTTCTATTGTGGGCTCAGAAATACATTCTTTTTGTTGCTTTTTTTTTCTTGCCTGAAACACTTATATGATGTTCCAAAATTATTTTTGTTTTATATGCTTTTTCAAGAATTTTAATTTAAGAACACGTGATTTTTTTTTTTAAATTTAGTTTTATTCTGGTTTTGTAAATTATATTTAAATATATTTGAAAAAACGGATTTTAATATTTTGAAAATTGAATTTAAAAATATTTTTTTTTAAAAATTAGGAATTTATTAATTTTTGTTTTAAATTTAAAAATTTTGGTTTTATAATAAAAGGTAATACAAGAAAATTATTAAATAAAAATTAATTTTAAAATAAAAAATAACAACTTAGTATATTAATTAAGTTAAATGTTATTTTATAAATTAAAAAGTATTAACAAAATAGTTTTTATTATTAATAAAAAATTATAAATTAATTTATATTATTAATAAAAAATTATAAATTAATAAAAAATTATAAATTAATTTTGAAATTGATATTTAACGTTTACTAACTACTATAGATTTCACTATATTGACTAATATAAATATAGAATAGTTAGTAGTTAAAATATTAGTAACTAATATCTACCAATTCAGAATCTAATTTATAAATTTTATTAATAATAAAAATTATTTTAAATAATAATATTTTTTAATTTATAAAATAATATCTAATTTAATTAATATAGTAAATAATTATTTTAATGGGTCTAAAAGCTGAAAAAAAAATTAACTATTAAAAAAAATAAGTACTATCTAAATTTACTTTTTTAAATAAATTTTTTTATTATTAATTAAAATTTATTTTTTAAACACATTTTTTATTATTAATTAAAATTTATTGAAAATCACATTTTAGCCTCGATTTGTATTTAATGAGTATCACTCAATACCATATGAATAATTTTGTCTTAAAACTTTGTCTCGTAGTGAAAAAGGATGTTTTGAATTGTTAGGCATATTCTTTGTTCATACACTAATACTTTTAGCACTTTAAAATTCAAATTCTTAAAAATCATTACTCTCTTATTCTTTATGCAATCTTTTGTGATAATAAGTTTTCTCCATCTCTATGATTAGTTCATTTTATTCAGTTCAGATTGTGACGTACAATGTTTGTGTGATATTCAATCCATTATTTTAATTGAATCTCCTTTGTCATTTATCTATTCAATCTTCACTTTTCTTTTTTGCTTTTTTTGGGATTATGGATTTCTATCTATATATTATTTATAAAATTGCATATACTCCACAAACTATTTAATATTTCATGACACTATTTTATTTCCATTGATAACATATATATTGTTTAAAACATAAATACGTGTAAACATCTACATGTCCAAAAAAAGCATGAAAATTGATTCAACTAGCTAATTTTGTATTGCACAATTTAAGTGTGATTGTCAATTAATTAATCTTCAACTAATATATAATTAAAAGATCATTAAATAATAACTAAATTTAAAAATAAAAAAAATTAATCATTGACTAAATTAGATATTAATTTGAGATAAAAAAAATTATTCGTATACAATGTGATTTGTATTATTAATAAAATATTATAAAATTTCTTCTAAATGAATATCTAAATTTTAGCTACTAATATTTTATATTCTAAATTAATCTCTAAAAAATTAATAAAGACTAATTTAATATATAAGTAATTAGCCGTTAAAATCTTAATAAGTAATAGTAAGATACAAATATAGAAATTATTTTATAAATTTTTATTAATAATAAAAATTACTTTAGATACCACTAATATGTTTTAGTTTATAAAATGGTTTCATGTAATTAATATAAGTAACTAATTACTTTTATCTAAAATTAATTTTTATTTAATAATTTTTTTATACTTTACTGACATCAAATTAAGCAACTAAATAATTTGAATATATAGATTACTGAGATGAAACTTTTATTTGAATTGAAAAAAACAGCACTAAGAAACAAGAGATGTTACTGAGTTGAAGTTTTGTCTTGGAGACTGTGAATGGAGGCATGAGAGTGTGAAGTTTGAGATGATGAAGGTGGTGTGGTGCAGATGTGGAAGTGAAAGGAGGCAAGTGTGTGATATGAGAAGTGAATAGCAGTAGAAAAAGAAGGGTTAGCATTTGATTTGTGGCCTCTGACATGAAATCACAGTAGTGACAAAGTGTGGCGTTGTCGTTCTCAATCACTCTCTCTTATCTTCTCTTCTCTTCCACCCACAAAAAGGGGTGTTGTCCGTACCAGACAGCTTTCTTTGTGATCCAGAATTGGATGCCGTGGAGCATTCTCTGCCTATGGAATCAGAACCCTATTATAGGGGCTTCCTCACTTTGAGTTCACCTACAATTTCCTACAACTGTTCCCACCAAACATGTCAACCTTCACAACTTTGCACGTGATCTCACTGTTCATCTATAATCCCAAATTAGGCTAAAGTACAAAAACCAACTACGTGACTATTGTCCCCACTCCTGTCCCTCTAAATCCAACAATCTCTTCTTAATCCTTCACACAAACATCTTCTTATCCTACCATGCCCTCCATATTCACTTCTTAATTGCTGGTTAATTAGATTATATGAGTGTTTGTTGGACTTATCAGACCACCCGCTATCGGACCGTTATCGAATCACTCATAATGTATTGTATCACTCTCGGAGTGATAAGTGTGTTGAAGATCCTAAATCAACAAGTGATTAGAGTATTTCGTAATATACTGGTGGTTGCAAATCTCACCTCATTAGCCGGTTTAGGGTCAGACCACCCGCTATCGGACCGTTATCGGATCACCCATAATGTATTGTATCACTCTCAGAGTGAGAAGTGTGTTGAAGATCCTTAATCGACAAGTGATTAGAGTATTTCGTAATATACTGGTGGTTGCAAATCTCACCTCATTAGCCGGTTTTATAAGATTAAAGTCCACTTCTTAATTGTAATCTTTATATATACTTTTCCCTTTACTTATTACTGCTACTTGTTAGCTTCTAAAGTTTAATTCACAGGTTAAATGGTTGTTGGGTTAAGACTAGTTGCTGCTGAAGTGTGTGAACTATATATGGTTTGTATGGGGTGTGATTCTTTGATAGAACAGGTTTTTATACGAATTAGGGTTTGATTCTAATCATCCTAGTGAAGTTAGCTCAGGTCAAGATTGTTCTTATTTATGTAACTCTCAAGTAGGCCCTGACGAATTAATTATTATTAGATTTTATCAATACATTCTTTCATATCAAACACTACTGAGATTTAATAGTTCATAACATGACAGATTAATGATCCAATAATGTATTTAAGATAAGTTATGTTATCTTTGGTTTGAGTTTTTGTCTAATTCAATAAAAGCTGGTTAATAAAGTAAGGATTACTCTCATTTTATAAGTATTATTTTTGATACTATCAGATTCAAGTTCTTTCTAATGATTTGGATTCAGGTCTTAGATGCAGTCAACTTATGTGGTTGAAAGAAATAAGTTTTGTCTCATTTATCAATACATTTACCAAGTTCTTAATATATAGAAAGGTAGAAAATTCATCTTACAAAACTGGTTTTTACTTAGACTTAGAATTCATTTCAGAGTATATTCTAATTAAATTTGTTAAACATTATTTAATAGATCTCTTTGTATTAATGGGAGGGAAATGGATGTCAATTTTTGTGTGTTCTTTTTTTCTTTTCTTTTACAGATAATGTATATATTTTTCATCACAATGCACCATCATGCATTTGTGTGGTCTCTTCATTTCTCCACAGAACTCTTCCAACCTTAATGCTGATACCCATTTTTGTTTCCTTCAAAAGCTAATTTAAGTGTTGTTTTTGAACTTTGACATAATAATTGACCCTACCCAACAAAATACACTGTAGATTATGTCACCCCTATGTGTGAGATGCAAAATACTACACTTAACAATGTGAAATTCATGCACAATTCCAAGGGTTTTTTTCTGTATCAGGTAGAATAATTTCTCTATTAATAACTATTAACTGTGAGAATAAGAAGTGTACTTTATGATAATAATCTGAATTTTGAGAGTCTTGTGCACATGCAAAGTTGTCCCACAAATGTCCAAAGGTGGTTGGCATTTAGTTTTGCCTCAGACTTGGAAACTACAATGTTCATCAGGATCCTCTGAAAGCAAAGGACTCTAAGCTAACTTTCTACACAAACTTCTTCTTTTTTTGGTTGAATGATATTTTTTATTAATTTCTGTTTTTGTTTTATTATTATTTTGAAGTAAATAATAATAAATCAGGTGGGGCTCTCCTAGGATGAAGGACTATATTACAAAGCATGAAGGTCAAATTTGATTAAGTTATGTAACTACTTTTTTCCTTTCACTTTTTTCTCAATGAAGACAAGTTTTTGACTTTGCTTGCACAAAGCTAGGTTTATCATCCTTGTTCTCTAATCATCCAACTAGAGTAGGGCCATTGCAATTTGGATTTGTTTGTCCTCAAATCCTAGCTTTTCTTAATATGAGCAATTTATGGGACCATAACTATCCACCTTATCAGAACATACCAAATTTGTTACTGGTTTTACCTTGTATTGGGATTAAACTTTCATGGTTTCACTTCTCTGTAATGAACAATGTATATATATATGGATCCTCTACAGTTAATCAAATAAAATTTTTCATAATTTATAAAAGGGCATATATATATATGTGTGTGTTTCTTTAATTATATAAAGTCATATATGCTTATTTTTAAAATAAAAAATGTAAAATATCTCCCTTTTAGAAAGTACATCATTCAGCTTAAAAGTCAAATTCAATGACAATTGATATCAATTAGCACATTATATCCATAGCAATTATGACTTTTCCAAACTATTTTTTTGTATAGAAATACTCTACACACGTGTAAAATGGCATGATTTTATAGTGTCATCCCCATTACAATTCTTACATGCATGATCAATTTACTATTTTTATATAATCTATCATAACTTCTGATAGATTGTTAGTGTAAATATAAAATTCTGTACTTTCTTGCATTGCTTTAATTCTGTGTTTTTATCACGTCACTTGTCATATTCATCACTTTCCCTTTTTTTTCTATTCTGTCTTTCTTCATGTTTCTGTGCTCACCCCAAAAGTGTGGAATGATGAAATATTTTAAAGTGATATATACCCAATGGAAAACTAAGAATTTTTTTTGAAGAGGGTAATTAATTTAAAGAGAAAGGGTATAAAGAGAGGGGGTGGAAAGGAGTAGGATGAGCTGGTTGATTTGAAATGAGAGGGGGAAAACTTGTAAGTAGGGGAGACCCTGGAAGTGCAAAGAGAAAGAGTACCACTTAAAGGGGTTGGAGTCATGTGAGGTGCATTTATAGTGGGGTTTTAGTGTTTTTGTTTTCTAGTGGCACATGGGAGAGAATCCCTTATGTGGGTAGTTGTGAAAAGCAACAAGCATGTGAGGCCATGTGCCCTTCAAAATTGACCACTCTCACTATTGTGCACACACACACATTCATACATACACACACATTACACACTCATATCTTTGTGTTGTACCTTCCTATGCACACTCTTTTCAATTATCCATTCTCTTGGTAACAACTGTTTACCTATTTTATTTTCACATGTGTGTAAAAATGTAAAATCTGTGTGGACTGTGGCATCAGAGTTACTCTTTTCCATGTTTCTGCTTTGGAATTGTCTGTTAAAGAGAGATTCATGTGTTGGATAAGTTATTAACCACTCTTAGCCAAATTTAAATGAAGATTTGATTTAGAGAGAAGGAACACATTTTTTACCATTTATTGGTATGTGGTTGTGCAGAGAGTCCCTATAATGAGTTTCCTACAGAAACTTGTGTTTTATAGGCCTGTGGTCTTCTTTTTGTGCGTGTGCTTGCGTCCATACCTGCTTCTGCTGGTAATTATTACAAACCAATTTCCTTATCACTCCAATTATTTAGTTACATGGGGCCTCCTCATGTCAAGGAAAATTCAAAATTTATTTGCTAGTGAACTTCACTGCCTCATCAAAACCCCTATAACTTGAACAATCCTCAACACTAACTCTACCACAACCACACCATTCCCTAAAAGCTTGTTTTTGCCTTCTTTTTCCTTAACATTGCTGACAAAAAACAACCACTACCTCTGCCTCTCCCCCACTTTCATTACACCCCTATTACTTTTCTTTGCACATTTTGCACCCTTTTAGCTTCTATTCCCACTACTATCACTACAATTCTTCTTCTTCTTCTTCTTCTTCTTCTTCTTCTTCCTTTCTTCATCCCTTTATGCTTCTTGGTTAGACTTATTTTTCTTTAGATACAAAAGGGGTTTGTTTGGATTACACATGGAGGGGCAACCTGCTAAACGCAGACGTGTATACTCACTTGAACCTAACAAAGTGGAACAAGCAGCGTTTGCTAGGAGCTACATGAACTATTTGGTGCCAGCATTGATGAAGATCAAGGAAAGAAGCTCTTCAGAGGACTGTGATATTCAGAATGTTAAGTATGAAGTGGACATGGCAATGGTGCACTCAGCACAGGGTTTTGCATGGAGTGATGCTCTGAGTGTGAAGCTTCAAAGGGATAGAGTCAATGCAGATAGTGACACAAGCAGCTTTGGTGAAAACTACAAGGTTGGTGAAGGCTCATCAAGGACTTGTGGTGGTCAAAGTGGTGAAACGGTGCCATTGAACCATTTCCCTTCAAACCTTAGTTTGAAGCCTAGAAATAAACACAAGAGCATGATGCCTGAAATGACAAGAGGTTTGAGAGAAGAAGATGAAGATGAGCAGTTGAAGAGCCTTAGAATGTTGATACCTGGGGGAGAAGAGATGTGTAGTGAAGAAATGGTGACAGAGCTACAAAGCTATGTAAGCTGTTTGCAAATGCAGGTGAACATTCTTCAGTGCCTCGCAGAGACACATTAATTCATTCATATGTTTCTGCTTTGCTTTCTCCATAAACCCATTACTACTATCATATATTTCTGTGTTCCACATATAATCTCTCTCTATATATATATATTGTCAATTACCATATCAACTTCATCAGTTATAAAGTTTTGTTATATATTATTATGCAGCTAGTTTGACACATAAAGTAACAAGAATCATCTCATTAATATCCTATGTTTGCTACCAATTGTATTTTGAATATCGTGGTGAAGAGAACAAATCAAAGAAAAGAAAAGGAAATCACAATGCTCTCCAAATAATATAGAACTACTTCGTGCTAATGTTCGTGAATGATTAAGACGAAGTACAATGCAGTTTCGATTATTTCAATGTGTAGTTTATAATAATAATAATGAATACAATAGTGTTTCTGAGGAATGAAAATTTGACAGTTAAACTAACTTGTGGTGTTAGGTGAGTAGTGTTAGATATTCAAGTTACAGAGGCAGAATCATGATATGATTAATCTTGTTTCTCTTTTTTTCTTTTTCCAACACCACCATTGTTGGCCTAATTTACGCGTTCTGGGACCACAAAACATGTGTTTCATTCATGCGTCATGAAGAGGGGAGTGGAATCTAAAAGTCCTTTGACTCAAGCTTCTCATACTCACTCATGTTTCCAACTTCATCATAGTCAAATTCAACAGATTGAATCATTGTTAATAATTAACAAATAACATTTTTATTAAATTATGATAGTAAATATGTATATTGATAACATAAAATTCTATGTGGGTGTTGTAGTCTGATATATTTTTGGAATGAAAAGGTGATTAACAGAAGCAGTGATTTTGTGAGCTGAGATTAGCATAGAGTAGTGCCCCAACCACTTGCATATATTAGAAACTTTGCATGTGTGAATGCTTATCACCGACCAATGTTCATGATTTTCTGACCCACTTGTGTCACTCCTCTATACCTATTTCTGTAGGCATGGTTTCTCCAATTCACATGGCCATCCTAGTCACCATTTTTCACCATATATTCACAATCATGTATCAGAACAATTTTGTACTAAAATAAACAGTTTTGAAATTATATTGATCAAATCATATTTAGAAACTGGTATATTTCAATTTACAGCTTTTAAAATAACATTTTCCTTTTTCATTATATCAATCAAATTAAGGTGCCCTTTATTCCAGATTTTTTTTTTCATTTGAATAATCAATGCTAGGACTGATATAAGATCCAAGGACTTTGACATGTCTCTCTCAGTGAGTAAAACAATTTTGGAGTTGTTCAATTTTCTTGTTTTTCATTTCATGGTTAAGATTGTTCTTCATATTCATTTTCTTTTCTCTCTTTTCCAAACTACTCTCCCCTAGACTTAAATTCTATAAAGTTAATTTCTTAATAGTGTTCAAACACTTCTGCATAACTTTACAAAATCTGAGTATTTCTGTGTTAATCAGTTTGCCAGTTACAGAATGATCATCTTCCCATACACATCAGCCATGTGATGCTTCCAAAATTATTCCCTTAATTCCCACAAACAAAACATTCTCGGTGGATATTTGGTTCTGACATATTTTTGGAATGTAACAGATGATGTCCAGAATTCAATAAATCTATCTTATCAAACTAATTTTTAAGGTTTTGTTAAATTTGAAGAGAAAATTTGAACCCTGAGACAAAAATGGCTTTGTGATTCACATTACAACAACTCCAACCAACACTCTTGCAAACAACTGCCAAAACGTGTTCTTTGCAGAATATTTATAGGCACTAATAAATTACCACCCTGTCATTCAGTGCATGTAAGTTATAATTAATGTGTCTAAATAAGTCTAGAATTAAATGTGCAATCAACACCTTGTATTAATGTTGCAAAATCAAATAATTACCTTAAAAATCACATCAACAATATTTCTAACTATAGTTAACATTATATGCAAAAACATACATGAAAAAAAAAAAATAAGAATGTAAACCCATTGTGCTGCAACTTGAAAACGCATAACAACCCTGTGAAACTCCATATTCTTTTTTTCTAACTTTCTTTTACTTTTTTTTTTCATTCTGAAAATTTTAGTTGTTTTTGTAAAGTTTACAAAATCACAATTGATATATATTTCTTCCTCTTTTTGTAATTACTTCGACCTTCTTCAGTTCATACGAGGGTAAATAATTTCAGGCAAAGAATTTATAAATTGAGGGAAAATTTCCTAGGGTCAAGGATAATAATTAAGGGTATCGAGCAAAATTTTAATAAACTTACTTTACTGGCCGTTATCTTTTTTTTTCTTTTGATTCTTACTTTTTCTTTTCTTTTTCAATATTTCGAAGAGAGGAGTATATTGCAAAAACAAAAGAGTTCTGATACACCTTTGACGTTGTAAACATGACAATAACGTGGTAGAGTGAGATTACGTTCGGTGACGTGACAAGTTCAAAATAGGGTGGTAACCCGAATGAGCAGTGAGACGCGACCTTCAAAATACTGGTGTAATATGTTGTTGTTTTTTTACTTAGAATGACTCATATTACACCGGTTAAGCCATCTAACCAGTGTAATATATGGTCCATATTCAAAAACTTTTTTATATTTTTCATAAAGAGTGAGTGACCATAAACGTCACAGAAGTGACCACTTACAAGCACACGGGTAACTAGTTTTCCATGTGTCAATACATGTGGAGGAACCTGTGACTAGGTAACCAGTTCTGGTAGGGTTGTAATGACGAAATTGAAAGTGATTGAGGAGTAAGGGTGAGTTTTTAATGTTGTGGGGTGATGCAGAAATAATTCTTGGCTCATTTGAGACAGTTGATGTTATGAAGAGTTAGTGGCCATAAACGTAACACAAGTGACCACTTACACACACATGAGTAACCACTTTGGCTGTGACAATAGGATGCTCCACCGGTGTTATAAGTGGTCATATATTACATCGGTTACTCGAGCCAACCGGTGTAATGTAGGGGCTTAAATGTGTAGTTGGTAAGCCAATATATTACACCGGTTGGCTCGAGTAACTGATGTAATATAGGGCCATATATTACACAGGTGACCACTACACACACGGGTAACCACTTTGGCTATGACAGTAGGTTGCTCCACCGGTGTTATATGTGGTCATATATTAAATCGGTTACTCGAGCCAACCGGTGTAATATAAGGGCTTAAAGTGCAGTTGGTAAGCCAATATATTACACTGGTTGGCTCGAGTAACCGGTGTAATATAGGGTCAGTTCTAATTGGTGATTGAAGCCAATAAAGTTGACACTTGAACAACAACAAAGAAGTAGCGACAGACCATACAAGAAATACGTTTATGATTTGTGTTTTGCTTGTTCTACTGCTTGGTTCGTACTTCCTGTTGCTTCTTAATCTCTCCCTCTGACGAGGCCGCTGCTTCTTTCTCCTTTTCATTCGACCTTCCTTTTCGTTGAAAACTCTTTTGCTTACGCACCCGCACTCAAACGTCAAACCCTTACACTCTTACAAAACTGCCCTCAGTGCCACATCACTCCCATCAGAATTACAGAAAACCCCAGTGCCACATCCTCACCCCATACCATGTCTGCAGTATCAAGTATGTGTTAGTGAATAGAGGGTGTTAACTAAACATTTTTTAAAACAATATATAGGAAGTACCTTTTTTATTTTAAAACTATACAGAAGATGTGAATGTCATTTGTATAACTTTGGAGAAGGTAAGTTCAATTTTTTCTTTAATTACATATTAGAATATTATAAAAAATAATATGAAATTATAATATATTAAAACTAACAAATAAATCTAATATGGATTTTATATTTTGAAATACTTTGATAAGTAAAATATTTTTTATATCATTGATTAAGTATATGTCAGTATAAGAAAATTATTAAATAGAAATCAATTGTAGAGACTAAAATAATTAGTTATTATATTGATTAAATTAGATACAAAGACTACACAAATTATTGGTATCTAAATTAATTTTTATTATTGATAAATACTTTTTAAATTGACATTTAATTAGCTACCAATTTTAAAATAAAAAATAATTGATAGTTAAAATCTTGGTTGCTAATTAAATATCAATTTAAAAGTTATTTATCGACAATATAAACTAATTTAGATATCAATAATTTTTTTAGTTTTTAAAATAATATCTAATTTAATTAATATAACAATTAATTATTATTTATTTTTAAAATTAATTTTTATTTAATGATTTCCTAGTAGTGTGTAAGAATTTGGATGAGAACAAGAAAGAAATCTAAGATTTTAACATTTGATACAGTTTAGGAATTAAAAATTGTTCAACTACGATAAAAGTTAGGGATCATATTCAAGCTTATAGTTTAAAAGATATTAATTAGAAAGCTAAGTTTGGACAATTTTTATGTTCAACAAGAAACAATGACAATATTTTATAACACCTCAAAAATTTATCACAATTTTGTTGAAGAGCTTTAAATTGAAAGTGGGGTATAGTAAAGGAAACACGTAAGAGAAGTTAAATCATGCATGCACGTAATAAACGAATCACTTGTGTAATAATCACATTGCACAAACACTTTTTCTAAATAAATTAAAAGTAAGGTAGATGTTATCATAATATATCTTATAAATATATTTTTACTTATTTTATACACTAAAATTAATAATTAAATAAAACCAATTTTAAAAATAAAAAATAATTAATCACTAAATAACACTACAATAAAAACATGAAATAGAAACCTGAGACAAAAAAATAATTAGTTGTTATAGTAACTAAATTAGAGATAATTTTAGAAACTAAAAAAAAAATGGTTTCTAAATTCGTTTTTATTATTGTTAAATGGTTTCTAAAAATTGGTATCTAATTAGCTACCAAGGTTTTAAGTACCAATTATTTAGTTTCTCAATTTGGTAGCAAAAACCTTGGTTGATAATTAAATACCAATTTAGAAATCATTTAACAATAATATAAATTAATTTAGAAACCAAAATTTTTTTAGTTTCTAAAATGGTCTCTAATTTAGTCACTATAGCAACTAATTATTTTTTATCTCTAAAATTGGTTTCTATTTCATGATTTTCTTGTAGTGTAATTAGTTAAGTTATATACTTAAAACATACTTTATTTGAATTTTTTATAGATAAAAATATTCATCCATAGACATTTATGAATTATAGTTTTTTTTTACAAAGCATTCAAATCAAATTTAGTACTATGACCCAACAACTTTTTCAGTCATTAAATTATGTTTTAAAATATATTTATCTTATAATTTTAAGAGATTGATCATTATTTTAATTTTGATCCCCATGAATTGCACAATCAACTTAAACCCAAACCATTTTGATAAACTTGTAAGTAAATAAAGACTAGCTATATAATAAATCAATAGAATCTACGACGTTTTGTAGTTCAGTAATGTTAAACACGCTAATGGTTAGAAAATTGTTACATATAGAATACTTAATAATTTTATAAATGCTCCCAATTGTTGCCTATTTATATTAGACAACATTTCCTAGAAAGTCACCCTAGGGTCAAAAACACCTTTATACTAGTAGACTATCACTAAAAAAATAATTTTAAAGATAAAATATAATAAATCATTATATTAACTAAATTAAAAATTATTTTAAAAATTAAAAAAAATTATATAAAGTATATTTTATTATTAATAAATAGTTTTTAAATTGATATATAATTAGTTACCAATATATTAATACTTAATTAACTATTCGGATTTTAACTATCAATTAGTTTAAATTATAAATTCTAAAATTAATTACTAAAACAGCTAATTAAATACTAATTTATAAACTATTTATTAATAATAAAAATTACTTTAAATATTAATTATTTTTTTAGAGTTTAGGGTTTAACTATTCAAACTAAAATTATTTTACTGTTATTACCAACCAAAAGTTGGAGCAGAGCCATAATGTGTAGCTATACAAAAATAACATTATGCTCCCTCTTTGCAAGTTCTGATTTTCATTAATTTTAGTTTAGTATGTGGCAACCTTTGACAACAAAGATGTCAAAATCCTTCATTTGGGTATCTGCTCTTTTGCCTTACATGTTCTTTCTATGGATTGGTTCTACTTCACCTTGCAACACATAAATCAAAATATAAAAAGAACTTGTATTGTATGTGACATTAGTCTATTAGTTGCACAGCTGCAATAGAAGGTATTTTGTCTCTCAGCTTCTGTGTTAAGGCAACACGAACTGTGGTAACCCCAGCTGCAGGTCCACTTAGCCGAACTTTCACAACATAATCATTCATCTCAACAAACTCTAGTATTCCTCCCCCAGTGCCAACAAGGTATGGTCTAATTTCAGAAAGAACCTGAAAAATGAACACTATTATAAGATTCAGAATTACAAATTACATGTTCTGATAGCCCTCTCTTCAATTATAGTTCTAGCCTTCAAGGTATCATAAATGTTTATGCTACTATCCAAGTGATTGAAGAATGAGACAAGTTATTTGGCCTAAAAAAGAAGCAAAGATTTCAACTAGGTTTGCATATTATACCTATCATTAAAGAAAAGTATTTTAATCAGATTCACTAAGCTTTTACACCTAACATAAAATCCAAGAGTTGGAAATGCTATGAACTAAGCAATGCAAGAAGTTTTCCATACTTTTTCTACATTTTCTTCAGTTAACTCGAGACCTGTCTCAGTGTCCATTATCTGTTCCACTTCAAGGATTTCTGGTATCTTGTCCCTGAGGCGAGTTTCTATTCCCATTTTCAATGTCATAGTTGAGCTAGGACATGATCCACATGCCCCTTGTAACTTGAGGACAACAACAAGACCATCTATCTCATGTAATGCCACATTCCCTCCATCGGCCATCAAGCCAGGCCTTACCTCATCCAAAACCTTCTCCACATTATCTTCTGTCAGTGGCAGAGCACAGCTTGGGGAAACAACAAATCCTGCAACATAGGAATGTGAATGCCACAATCAACTATCTACTCACACACACCCTTTTGCAAGCTACTTTGCTGCATAATTGAAAATACTATAAAAAAAAGCCCCATCATCAAATAACGTTGCTCACACTTTCAATAACTCATTTGGCAAATTCCATAACTCACAACACTAACCAACTTCAGATTTGTACCATGATAAATTTCCCAGAAAACATTGATGATATCCAGTACTCAATTAGCATGATGTTTATGCAATAATCAATGCAATTATTCAAATTTCTAACTGATGAAGCTCTTGAATAATGAACTCACCGAGAGTAACCAGTACCTGCTTTGCTTAGGTGAGCAGGACCCGAGATAAGCCCAAAAAATTGCTTTATATTGATTTGGTGACCCCTGATAAAAATAGTGTCTTTTGAGGAAAATCCTCTGGTATTTGCCACTGGGTTCTAGAAAAACAAAAAATTGAGTGAGATACGAATTGATAAGTGCCCATTAACCAAAGTAAAGAATCCTAGTATAAAACAAAAAACATAGGAAATAAGAGGAAGAAAGAAGAAAGCAGAAAAGTACCTTAAGAGACAACAATCTGTGAGTTGGATAGAGCATTGCAATTGTTGTTGTTGCATTGAGGCTTTGAGTTATTGGGGTTGAAAGTGCAGCACCCAACATCTGAGTGAGTGGATAACACAGAAAAGTACCATAAGAATATGAGGAACAGCTGAAACTGAAATGATTTTGGTTTATATAAAATGTTGGATCATTTTTGTTTATGGATGAAGTTTAGTTTTGATAGTAGTAACAGAGAAGGAGAAGGTGATAGGTAGCGTTTCTTTGATTGGCTCACATTGATTCTTTGAGATCATAAAAGAAAACTATATAATAAAGTCTGTGGCCACAACTGAACCATGCAACCCAAATTATCACGGAAAATTCTCCCCGCACCTCCGTACTTCTCCCAGCACCTCCACAGAGTCTGCAAAATGACCATTATATCCTTGATGAAAAAAATTCAAGTAGCCCTACACTCCTCTCTGGAATACCTTACGAATTCTATAATTTAGAATGTAAAAAAAATTACATTCTGATTCTATAATCCAAAAATTATTTCTGAATTTTCCAATAAAGTATTTTTGGATTCAACAAATACCTTATGAATTTTCTTAAATGATCTTTTCAATTGATCAATGGAGTTGACAAAAGAAACTATGGAGGTGAAAAAAGAAACATCCAATTATGACTTACATTGGTTATGGATGGGTTTTGGCCCAAATACAATTAGAATATATGGGATTTCTTTTCACACTCTCATGAATTCCTTTCTGTATTTCTTTTTTCCATTCTTCCTACCTCAGTTGTTCACTCTTGTTCCATACTGGTGTTCACTGTCAAATTGTACAATCCAAAATAATAAACTTTGAATCCAAAAATCACTTTCAAATTTGCAATCCAAAATAATAAACTTTGAATCCAAAAATCACTTTCAAATTTGCAATTTAGAAGTATATTTGAATTGCATAATTTAAAAGTTATTCTTCCCAAAATGAATTGACTTCTAAATTATACGATCTAAAATAGAAATCTAAATCTCGAACTAATTTTTAGATTACACAATTTGAAAGTTATTCTAAAAGTCTATTATGGTTTACACAATTAAGAAATAATTTTTATCAAAAAAATAATTTTTAGAGATTGTCAAACTTTTCACCCAGACCTTCCAATAACAAGAGAGGTTGATCCTCCCTTCACCCAATCAATTTGAATTGGCATCCAATCATGTTTGTGAAAATATAAAAATGCCCTTAATGAAATTTACAAAAATACGAAAATGCCCTTAATGAAATTGAAATTAGGTTAAGGGAGAGATTTGCACCCAATCACAACATCCCTTCGTTTTCGCGCAGCAGCCGCCACCGTCACCTTCATTTTCGCACTGAACGCAGCGGGCAACATCGTCTTGCCATTCTTCTGTTCACATTGCTCCTCTGAGGCAGCTGTATCCATTGAGAATGTTGGAAAAAAAATATCATTTAGCTTCTGGATATAAAAATCCATAAGTCAAAAAATATACTTCTGCATGCCCACATCCGGAACACATTTAACTATTCTGGATATGTACATTTAGAATTCAAAACTCAATTCTGGATATGTACATCCGGAATACAAAACCCAATTCCGGATAATGAGATCCGTAACGCATTTGTCTACAAGGGTATAATGGAATTTTAAAAAGTTTTTCGAGTGCAGGAAGCAATTGATTGGGTGCAGGAAGTAATTGCCAACAAGAGAATGCCAGGTGTAAAAAGAAATAGCCCAGAACAGTAATCAAATCCCAGGCCCAATACTGCAATTTTGGGATAGAATAGAGGTGGTTGTTATTCTCACCCTTTCTTCACCCCTTTTACAAAATTGTAATAAATTATTATTTTGGATATAATATTTTGTATCCCTTTAAGATGTGTAAAGTATATACAGGGAAAAACATTTAATTCACTGAAGTAATTTTTTTAACAGTTTTAATTTAATGTCCGAATATTGATAAGACATTTATTTATGTTATGATGAGGTATGTGATAACAAACCCGTTCCATTTTAAAGTAACATTTTAGAAAATCTTACTTTATATAATTAATTTACTTAGTTCTCTTTTCTAAAGTTACTTATGTTTTTCATTCACATAGATATTTTTTTACATGTTTCGATAGAAATATTTCGAAATGCTTTGAACCAAAATCACTACAAGAAAAACGCGAATTACATATAGATTATTATATACGAATTAAAATCCATATATAAAATTAATATTACATAAAGATTTTTACATACGGATTAAATTCCGTATGTAAACAGGTATTACATACAGATTTTTTCGTATGTAATTACATACGGATTATATTTGTATGTAACTTTTGGCTCCATGGAACGGGAATTAAAATCCGTATGTAAACAGGTTTTACATACGGATACCTGTTTTATATACAGATTTTGGGTCTTACATACGGATTTTGGCTGTATGTAATTCCAATTTTTCTTGTAGTGAATTAAATTTGGTAGCAAAAACTTGATGACTAATTAGATATCAATTTAGAAACCATTTAACAATAATAGAAACTAATTTAGAAACCAAATTTTTTTTAGTCTCTAAAATAATCTCTAATTTAGTCACTATAGCAACTAATTATTTTTTATTTCTAAAAATTGGTTTCTATTTCATATTTTCTTGCTGTAAATAAATATTATATTTGTATAATTATTTTAATAGAGTTGTGGTCAAGTTAGTTTATAGTATGCTTTTAATACTTTTATTGAAGTGTCAAGTTCAGATTCCATAACATTTTGTATAACATTTTCAAGCTATAAAATTTTCAAACTCTACATGAAATAATGATTCCTACAAAATATTATGTTTGGGAAATATCATTTCAGGAATAAAAAAAGGATTCTACATAGTAAACAAATTCTAAGGTAACATGACGAAAGACTAAATAGTAAAAAATGTTTGAAAATATAATACATACTGTTTCGGAATTGTCAACGCATATCTCTCTCTTTAAAATTTAATGAGAATTAGCAAAAATTAACAGTCAATGGTGAAAAAAAGTTAAGATAAATGGATTTTGAGATCATTAATTTTCATTGAAAGTTTCTTATTAAAATTTCTTGTAAATAACAATATTATTCTTATACAAATCCTTCAAACTATCTTTTAAAAGTGAAAAATATTATTTTAATATAATTCCACAAATATAAATATTTTAACGTGAAAGCAATTATTTATATAAAGAATTCTCTTTTATTTTAAAAAAATTATATTTTACATTTCATTTGTAAGATGCTCTAAGAAGAATCCAAGTTGAAGTAATTTAAGTCCAATCAGTACAACATACGTATCTTCCTTGGGCAGGACATGGAGATTAGTTGAAACAAAATGTTTAAACGTACGAAAAAGGTTTTCAGAAATGCACCAAACCCTAAATTTTACTTCAAACAATGTCATGTTTCTCCACTCACCTACCTCATTAGTTGCATAACTTTTTGTAAGAAAGTCATTTATACTAATTTGTATTGTTAATTATGCTTCACACAATACAAGTACCACGAAATTGTACAAAACAAAGAAACCCTAATCATGGTATGCTTCATTAGGTTGTTTTGGACTACATGGTTGAGATATATCTCTACTTAACATAGTAATATTTTGTTGAGATTAATTATTGATTTCACACCACTTTACTATTTTTTTTAAGAGCAGTTGAAAGCTTGATTTTTTTCCGATCGGTATCGAATGAGTCAGTCTCGATCTCGATGAACGACCGTCCGTGTCAAAACACATGTCAAGTCACTTAATAAATTATAACAACAACCGTTACGAGAGTTCTTTATGAATTATTTTATAATCACGATCCAAATTATACGAAAAAGATCTATGATACATCAATTAAATACTAATTAACAAAAAGATATAAAAATATTCTGCATATATACCAACATACTCATATACACAATATATATCTAAGTTCACTTTATCTATACAGATACAATTTTCATGTTCATGTTACATAATAAGTTTGCTTATAAAAAAATAAAGAATTAAAAACTAATTTTTTTTAATCCTTGACTAAGATAAGAGGTTAGAAAAGAAGATACAATTTTCATGTTCATGTTATAATAAGTGTGTTTATAAGAAAAAAAAAGAATTAAAAACTATTTTTTTTTTAATCCTTGACTAAGATAAGAGGTTAGAAAAGAAGTTGTGTTAGTTAGAAATGAGAATTAGGGTTTTTTGGTGTTATGTGTGTGTGTGAAACAGGCAGGTAGGTTGTGGAGCACTGACTCAAGCACAAAGGTCACTTCAAGTTAGCCACTAAACACACACACATTCACACTCTTTCCTTTGGTATTGTCACTAAGGTTGGCCACAAGAAGCAAGCAAGTGAAGTGAGTGAGATGCAATGCAAGCAAATGAATTATGCATTTTGTATGAAGCACAATATCTCTAAGGCCCACACATTGTGCCCTTGATTTGTAAGGGTAATCTTAGTCATGGAACAAGACTTGTAACTCATGAATATCTCCTTTTGACCAAGGAAAAAAGTAACCCTATCCTATCCGACCAAAAGAGATGTTCCCCCCACCCCTCCTTTTCATCTTCATTTTCCAAATCAATAATGCAACCCATCATAATACTATTATTATTTTTTAACCTAATCTCATTTTACTCTTTCATCTATATGCTCCAATGTGGAATCAAAAGGAAGCCTATGATTAGACACCAACATGGAGATTTTTAATTTTAGTTTTTTGTCTCTCTAGTTGTCTTTCTCCTCTTCAAAATTTCATGTTTGTGCCATCACCTACCTCTTTTCATTTATGGCTACATATGCTATAGGTAGTTGTTTTAAGTCTTTTTATATCAACAAAGTTCAACATAATTGAGTTTTGTCCCAAAACAATCCAATTCAGAAAACAATTACAGGGCCAAAATTAAACTTTGCTTATATATTAATATCAATATAATATAATTATAGATATTTATAAATATATCAAATTATGTTTTTAAATAATATTATAAAATAGTTATTTTCTTAATTAAAAACTTAAAAATAGTATATATACTATAAAAATATATAAGCTTGTAAATAGTGTTTCAATAAAAAAAAACATAAAGCTTTTGTGAAAAGTTCTTAATGTATTTATTTGTTGGTTTTTTTTTTCGTCTATTGTACGGAGAGTTCAAAATAATACACTTGAAAAAACAATTATGCTAACAAGTGAATTAATTGATAGTTTTTTATAAAAGTTTTACTCTTTCTAGTTTAGAAAATCTCTTCACAAATATTATAGACTATGAATATTGAATATAATAGTTAAGATTAACAAAAAAAACAATCTTAAAAAGACTTCACAAACAAACAAGACCAATTATTTCACCAACTTTTCATATTTTTTCCCAATTTGGAGACATATATAGAAAGATTTTACTAAATCTTGGGTTTGAAAAAAAAAACTTCATTATCAAACCCCTTAACATGTTAAATTAATATTAAAACTTGGATTACCAAAAGAACTAATGAGGAAAAAAAATGTAATTTTTTTGCTTGCATTTTCATGAAGAAAGCATCCTTGAATCTTAATAAACATTCCTTGCCCCCTCTAACCTCAATGGATCTATTCACCAAACACATGGACAGATTGTTTGGAGAAGTTTTATTTTCTCACAATCTTAAATAAACAGATTCCTTAAGAACAAAAGAACAATGCAATCAAACCTTCAGATTCTTGTCTGTTGTTCCCTTCTTTCTAAATCACAATCCAATCCTCACTCAATGCTTCCTCCATGTGGTCATAAAACAACACCAACTTTATTGTGGATCTTTGCAAGTCCAATAACATAATTACTTTTAAATGGTAACAATTTCACCCCCCTCTCCCCAAAGAAAAAGAACACCAACCATTCATTTCCAATGCCAAAAAAATGAAAACAAAGAAGATTGGTAGCTTAATTAAGGTTCATGACCTAATGGAAATGCACTACCCTTTCCCCATGAAATTTTGTAGTAGAATTTAAATCAAATTGTTTTCGAACGGGGTTGAAGTCAAGAGAATGATTGTTGACTTCTTCCTCTTCTCGAAACAATCCATGTTCTCATTTAGTTAGTCTAGTCCTTGTCTTCGTGAACTCTAAACTTGAATGGTACCTGCAAAAGACACCCCAATGCTTAAGTGAGATTTCGATGTTCGGCATTCGGTACTATTAGTACTGGATGATGACGTACCTAATTTTTGAAATTTGAACTTATTTATATGATCATCATAAATCCTTTATTATTGGGCCGGATTACAGATTTAGATCGTATTACCTAATATTTGACCACTAATTAGTTTTATTAATCTTTTATTTAGAAATAATGATTTTGATTGTATAATCTTAACCAAATACTGAACTCCCAAATATCATACGAACCCGATTGATTCAAAAATGATCAAAGAGTAGCCAATACTTTGAATGGAAAAAAAAATGTGAGCCAGTCTGTGAAAGAAAAGAGTGTCCTTGTATATGTTCCTGATTTGATATTTTATGACAGAATGAGGAATGACAAGGAAAGATACAAATATTATTATTATTGTATAGAATAATTTTGTGAACAATAATTGAGGATTAGGATTTATAGAAGATTAAGAAGAGAGAGTAGAATAATGTGAATGCAAGCAATGGAATAACGTGGTGATGAGGATATTATTATAAATGAAGAGAAGGTATTGGATCCAGAGAAGATAAGCCTTCATCCCAAAATGAAGAGATTCCTTTTGTCCTTTAAATATCAATTTCTATCTTCTTATTTTAATATTTCTTGGTGGGGAAGTCGTAACCAGAATCTGATGCATTGAATGTGGAGGCTGAATTGGATCCAAGCTTTTATTTTTTTTATTTTTTATTTTTTTGCTAATTATATTTTTACCTGTGTTCCTTCATGAACCAACCTGTGTGATTCCTTTCCCTATCTTTTTTTATTTCATATATATATTCTATAAAATATCTTTTAGGTGGCTTGTGTCACACTAGAATTAGATTAGCTCAAACAAAACCTAAACAAGGTTGCTTTTCTGTCATGGAGATTTTAGACACCACAAAATCAATAGTGTTTTGACTTTCCCATTACAAATTTCACATGATTTTGAACTTTAGAACTCCCTCCATGTTAGGCACGTACCAAATCTGGTTATACTACTACTTACTCTATATTCTAATGGCACCAATGAATTTAGAAGGGGCTTCTCATCTTCGTCAAAGGTAAAAGATTAAAGGGTAATTATGATAGTTTAGAATTCGAGTTAATGATTAACATATGATTAACCAACAAAAACTATTGTTAGTATGATGATATCAAGTTATTTTTTCTTAAAATGGTATATCTATCAAATATTATTTTGAGTGTTAGATGTTGAAAATCCTTCCTCAACTGAAGATAATGATTTTTTATATAAATGAGTACAAATCTTACTTTATAAGTTGATTTTGTAAGATTGAGATAGGTTTAAAAGTAAACTTTTTAAGATGATATCAGAATCATTTAAAGTTTATCCTAACGAGAATTTGTTGGATTTACCTTGTCACTCGCTATCGAACTACTCAAAAATATATAGTCTTACACACAAGTTGAAAGATTTCGACATAAAAAATGTCTTGAACATCCAATATAATTAAGCACTTTTCAGTAGATAATTTAATACAAATGTTTTGTAAAATGGTGAACCATTATAATTGTTTCGGAGTAAATAATTTGATAACATTATTACTTGAACAAAAATTATTATTATTATATATGGTAATTTTTATAATAAAAAATATTTTAAAAGTCATACCTATAATAATTTTTATCTGTCTGACAATATAAAACAAATTAAATTCATTGATTTATTCTTTTTTTAATATCATGCTTGATCAGAGTCAATAATTTTAACATTTTTTTACTTCAATAATACAGCTCCATGAAAACTTATAATGAATCTTAAAAAATAATTTAAATATATATTTACATTTTTATTGAACTTCACAAGAAAACATATTTTAGTATTTAACAAAAGTTTTCTTCCATATGCCTTTCACCTCAAAATATTTAAAGCAAAACTACACAAAAACAAAAATACCCCATATATTAATAATAACTCCTATTAAAGACACTCTAATACACATGGCAAAAAATACACATGGCAAAAAAAAAAATTTTGGATAATATTATTATATAACTTTTCATCATATTTGAAAATATAGGAATAAATACATCTTTAAATCTTTAAAGATCATTTTGAAATAATTAGATCATCTCTAAAGTCTCTTCTACTTGTTTTTCCTTTTTTTACTTGTATTTGTATCCCCTGTTTTGTATGTGTTCAATTAAAAATAAGTGATTTATTTTGGTTCATAAGACATTTTGTTTGGAGAAAGTTAGTTAGGATTTATTTGTTTTTATACAATAAAAATTGAATTGAATCATCCCTAATTTTTTTTTTATTTGAATAAAAAAAACTCTCCATGAACAGTAAATTGTGATCTGTGGAAGGTGATCCTATAATTCCAAAGATGATAAGTGAGTTTAATTTAATGTATGCTTTTGTTTGAAATACAGGTTGGCCTCTATTATATATATATATATATATATATATATATATATATATATAATAAAGGTATGATTCTCTTGGGATCCCTTTTATCTGAAGTAATGTATGTGGTCATTGGGCACTGTGATGAATGAGATGAAAAGAAAAGGTGACTTTAACTTAGCATGCTTAAGCAAAAAGCTCATTCTTGAGTCAATTGCTTCTTTAATGAACCAAACCAAGAGGCATAACAGTGAAGCCACATGAAAAAAATCTTAACTAATCATCCCAAAACATGTCAAATCAGAAAGTGAACATTAGATCTTCTGCACTCTGGTTGGAACTTGGACACAACATCATGATAAGAGTAGTACAATCAACATTTTCAAAGGTTGGGTGAGTGACAATTGTCACCTCCACAATCTCTTCTGACCCCACATCACCATTTTTTTCTCCTCACACCTTATCAACAAAGCATCCATGTCAGAAGGAGGGATTCACTCTCACCCTTCTTCACCATCACTCCTCTTATATCATATATTATTATATACCAAAGGGGCACACATTTGTTGAAAATTTTTGAACAACCAATTTGAAGGACCAATCATGCATAAAGTTTTTTTTTTTACACAGTGTGGGGCCTTGAGGTTGTGTCATTGAAGATAAAAGAAGTATGCTACATTTTTTTGATCCTATTAAAGATTTTTCTTTTGTGATGGGGTTTTCTAATTAGATTTTGTGGCACTTTTGATTGGTTAAACTAGGGGAGTTTGTTTCCTCAACTATATTCTATAATTGAGCTATGTGGGTGGGGCACATAGGAGATTGACAAGGAACATTCTAAATATCAAATTGGTTCATAATTAAGTTTTCTTTTTTTTTGGGTTTATGGAAAGTGCCAAAACTTGAAGCAATTATGAATGGTGAAGTAAGTTAGATGGTAGGAAGTGAAGAGGGAAAGGGTTTTATGTGAGTAGTCATTATGCACTTATTTGGATTTAGAATGTTGAAACAATATGTTTTGTTTGAGTGGGATGATCTCATCATCTTATGAATGACCTAGAAAATATTATAAACAACATGAGTGCTAACTTTATATTTATAATAACTTGTTTGGATTACTTTTTTATCAGAAAAAAAAAATTAAACTAAAAGGAGTTCTTGTATAAGTTAATTCGTAGTAACTTTCTTGCTTATACTTTCTTCAAATTTTTATTTTTCATCTGTATATGGGCTAATTTTAACCTGCCTAAAACTATTTTAATATATTGTTTAAGTTCGTAAATATTTTAGAAAATTTTGTTTAAAATTATTTTTAATGTATTGTTTTAATCTGTAAATACTTTCATTTTTCTTTTTAGTTCTCTATTATTTTTTATTTATGAACTTTTGTATTTTAATATATTTTATTTTTGTCTACATTTAATGTTAAAAATTTCACATCGACTAGAGTTTAGAACCTTTCATAGTATATAAATAGGTGCAAACCTCACCCCATAAGTCGGTTTTATGGGGTTGAGTTAAGCTTAAAGTTCACTTCTTAATATGGTATCATAACCATTTCGATCTTATCCTATCAAGTGTTTGTTGGATTTATAAAAAAGTAAATTATATTAATGTTATTTTCTGAAATTATAGTTCATCATAACAATTACTACAAAAAAATCGTTAAATAGAAACTAATCTTAGAGACCAAAATAATTAGTTATTATTTAATTAAATTATAGACCATTTTATAAACTAAAAATATTATTGGTATCTAAAAGTAGTTTATGTTATTAATGTACAGACTAATTTAAAATCTAAAATAGTAGTAGTTAAAACTTAGGTAGCTAATTTAGATACCAATTTAAAAACCATTTTATAAATTTTTATTAATAATATAAACCACTTTAGATATGAATAACTTTTTAATCTCTAAATTAGTATCTAATTTAGTTAATATAATGACTAAATATTTTTTTATCTAAATTTGGTTACTTGTAGTGAATTATAATAATTATCTTTAAAATTAGTATTATACATAAATATTTTAAATATATATATATAATGCTAATAATATAATAATAAAGTGATATATATATATATATATTAAGTATTCCTATATTTAAATTATTGGTGTCTAAACTAATTTATATTGTTAAAAATGAATAGAAATTAGCTAATTAGATACCAACTTTAGAATCTAAAGTAATTAGTAACAAAAATCTTAGTAGTTAATTAAATACCAATTTTAAAATTAATTTTAAAATTTTATAAATAATAAAAACTACTTTAGTTACTAATAATTTTTTTGTCTTTAAAATAGTATCTAATTTAGTTAATATAGTGACTAATTATTTTTTATTTCTTTAAAATTGATTTCTATTTGTAATTTTCTTATAGTAATTCTTAAAAAAAAATTACCAAATAAGCTCAATGTCATATTATTTACTAAACTAGAACCTATTTTTTCTGAAATATGCCTTAAAATATTCCTAAATAAACTTAACGTATATTATCTATTAAATTAGACTTCTTTTTAAACTGTTTAGGGGTTAGAAATTAGTATTAGAAAGTCAAATTGTAGTCTTCAATGGTCCCCCTCATAGCTGGAAAATCGACGAATTTAGTAAAAACAATTCGGGCTTGATTTATCACTTTTTTTAATAAAAACAAAAAAAAGTGATTTTTAAAGGATACTTAATTAAAATAATTAATAAAACAATATTTTTTTATTTAAATTATTTTTTCTTTTTGAAATTTTTATTAAAAAAAACACCATTTCAATTAGTTGTTCTGTATGAAAAAGGAGAAACGAATACTAGAATTCTACTCATCAGAAATCAAATTCTCATCTTACACAATAAATCATATAATTTAAAATTAACTACCATCATGTACTATTTGGAGATTTTTTTTTCTCAAAGTATACTAATTTAGAAAAAAAAATTACATCAAAAACCTCATTTCTAATAGAAATCTTAATATAATAATATTTTTTTATATATTATTTATCTTATTATTATTTTTCTTAGTATATATTTTTCAACATACTTCAATTGGTATCTTACTTAAAGAAGAATATCCTATAAAGTATCATTAAAGTATCATTAGATAAAATAAGATAAGTTATAAATTTTGAAACTCATGACATTAAAGCACACTTTAGAGTAATAATTTCCTCATTTTTATAAATAAATAAAAATATCGATAATTTGACATCCACATATATGTGATGTATATTAACTTTACATTTTAATAAATTATTAATTTATTATAATATAATATTTTATTTTTTTTTTAAAAAGTTGTATATAGTGATGTGAAAAAAGGTATTTTTGAAGAAAAAAAAAAGAGAAGAAAGTAATGGTGGTGTGTGGGTCTAGTTTGCTAAGGGTGTGTGCCTTTGTTAGGGTACAACGCGTGCCTTTGGCGACCCAATGAAGAAGCAGCTCCAACTTCAACCCTATAACTATAGCCTTTATGCTTCCATTATCTTATCCCAAATCACACAACCCTACACATTTTTCCCTTAGTGTTCTTACAACATGGACCACTTTACAAACCCTAATTACTTCACTCCTTTTTTCACACTTTTTTAATTACAACATCTTTTTTTTCTTCAAAATTTCCCACTTTTCACACACTTCTCTGTCTAGCCACAACTATTTCTCACATATCCTAGGGCTTCAGAGTAATATCAAACTACTATTAATTAAATCAATTTAACACTAAAATACTAAAATACAATATTAGAGATCCAAGTATACAAAATTTCAAAAGAAAAAAAAAACTTAAAATTAATTTGTATCTAAACTAATTTTTAAAAGTTAAGTGATTCATGGTTAACGTTCTGACCAAGTTTGGAGGTTTTTGTATGATTTAGTACAGGTTTTTTACTTTCGTAGTTTTCTTGGAGGTTTGGTTTGATATTTATGATTCTTGGGTGTTTGTTTTACTTTTTCTTGTTAGTAAAGATCTTATTCAGTTGTTGGAGAAGGATGTAGGATGATATTTATTTTGTTTTATTTTGTAAGAATGTGTCTCCTTTGAAAGATGATGTATTCGTATTTTGATATGATCATGTCTATATCAGTTTTATCATGTCTATATCACTTTGATTGATGTTTTATAGAGTATGTTGAATCCCCAATTGGTTGGACGTTAAGAAGTTTAATCTTGAATTTTTTTATAAGGATTAAAAGACTCATAAATTGTTTCATGTTATTTTATTTATTATTTACTGATAAAAAAAATTTAACATTCTTTCTTCTCCTCGTATGTATAAGTGGTGGTTGTGAACTAAACATAAAAACTATATAAATTATATGTTTTAGATTATACATGCTTGACTTGTCTAAGTTTAAGTAGACAGATTATTTTATCTAGAATTTTTCATCATATAAACTTAATATATCATTTATTTAATCAGAAAAAAAAACAATAAATTAGAAATATTAGGACTATTCTAATCCGTGTAAAAAAATCTTACGATATAGTTTTATATAAGCTAACTAGTCATTATATCATATACATAACATTATTTAATTATAATTTTGAGAAATTATTTAAAATATTTAATATTTTGAGACGAAGAAGATTTCTGTACGGAATATAATACTCCTCAGGAATACATTTTTATATTCACAAATACACAAAGTAGTTATATTATTGGTATAAAACATGCAATAGTTTTAAACGATGATTAGTTTTGTTTTCTGGAAAACTTGATTAGCTTTTATAATAGAATTTCCATTTTAATAAAGTTTTTTATTCAAAAAATTTAAACCCGAATTAGGATGAACAAAATCAACACCACTTTAATTAAAAACACCAAATTTCCCCTCTTTAAAAAAAGTAAACTCTTTTTTTTTAAATCTAACCAAACTAATAAAATAATGGGTATTTATTTATTTATTATATAACCAAATTCATGACATCATATATATTGAAGGTATGATTTCATGTTTATGCATGTATAATTCTTGAACTTTGATTTTGACATTAGTTTTTCTTTTTGATTCCTTAGACTCCCATGGTGATTGGTCACAGGAATAGGTGTTTCTCGTATTACACAATTTTCCTAGAAAATGACAACATGTACACATAGTTAATAACATCATGAATCGTCCAAGAAAATAGATAGTGATATGATTGAGATATTTTTAGGGTTTTGGTGTGTTGTTTGTGCAACAATGCATGATTGAATTGTGTTTGTGTTTGTGTTTGGTGTTGTTGATTGTTAGGTCCATTGATCATGTGGATGCTTCACGTGGCCAACCTAGACACATCAAGTTCCTAATATTATTATAATCTTTCTTCTTCCAATCATCTAATTAGGGTTACATGTTCAACAATCCCAAGAATAGGAGAATAAAGGTTTGACATATATAAAAGGTACCATACATATATCAAGTGAACATGTTCAAAGAATCATATGCCAAATTATGATGCCAATTTATTTTTTTATAAGGGTTTCAACATTCTGTATAAGAGTTTAGGTTTAGGATTCCAACATCCTAAAATATTTTGTTTTATTTTATTTATTTTTTACAGATAAAAATACATTAATTCATTTTAATACTTTTTATCAAAACAGGATGAAATATATTCTCTTTTTAAAAGATTGCAAACAAAATATAATTATAATTTGATTATTAGATTATCTAATGATAAACACTTTATATGTTTACATATTATGAGATGATTTAGTTAAAATATCATATTCGATTTTATGTTTAGTAGACATTTTATGTTTAGTAGACATTTTTTCACAGAAACTATCACTAAAAGAAAATTATTAAATAGAAATTAATTTTAAAAATTAAAAATAATTAGTTGTTATATTTACTAAATTAGATACTATTTTAGAGAATAAAAAAAAGTTTTGGTTTCTAAATTAGTTTTTATTATTGATAAATAGTTTTTAAATTGGTATATAATTAGCTACCAAGGTTTTTGCTACTTAATTTAGAATATAGATAATTGGTAGTTAAAACTTTGGTAGTTAATTAGATACCAATTTAGAAACTATTTATCAATAATAGAAACTAATTTAGAAACCATTTTAATCTTTAAACTAGTATCTAATTTAGTCAATATAACAACTAATTATTTTTTTATCTCTAAAATTAGTTTATATTTAATGATTTTTTTTAGTGAATAATCATATGTACTACAAATAAAAATTAGGTTTTATTTGGACAAGTTTTTCTTAAATGATTTATAGATAAAAATAAAATAAAATAATTAAAATTAACTTCTTTAGTTTACTTACAAGTTAATAATAAAAAAAATTGAAAAAAAAAATTAATGAGAGATTTTTTTTTCAAAAGTATTTTATATATTTAATTTTAACTTATGAAGAAAATGTGTTTTTTCTTTCTTAAAAATATTCTTACACGTATATTCTTAGTTTCTAACTAATTAGTTTATCATGATAAAAAAAATCTAATTATTTTATATTGTATCAAAGTAAGTCAATATCAAATCTGAAAAATGTGTCTTTTCTTTTTGTAATAAAGGAAGAAATTAAAAGATTATTTGACTTTTGGATAGAAAGAAATAAACACGAATGAGGACTTCCTTTTTAAGAAAAGTAGTTAACTTTCCTAATATATTAATATTCTTTATTAATTCGTCAAAAACAATTATCTATGAAGTAATTGATATTTTATTTTTTAAATATTATGAATAAGTATTTTTAGGGCCTAAAAAGAAGACTTTAATCATGAAGCTAAGAGTCTTCATTTGAAAAGTATGTTATTTCGATTGCAATTAAAGTAACATGGGATTGAAGATATAGAATTAATAACTAATTAATCATCGATCAATACCTTTGACCGGTTTAATCATATGAAATTTTCTTCAAATATCACTTACTAAAGGAATTAATTTGTTTTTAAATATCACTTATAAAAAAAATGAGTTTTTACAATCATAACTAAATGAAAAAGGAACACATCAATCCTCTGCCATTAGAGATATCTTAATAAAAATTAATATTATATATTTTTCTTTTATATTATTGATCTTTGTTAAAATGTCAAATTTTGTTTGCAAAGAAACTGTAAAGATTTCAGAGAGACTTTTATGAGATATCTTAATAAAAATTAATATTATATATTTTTCTTTTATATTATTGATCTTTGTTAAAATGCCAAATTTTGTTTGCAAAGAAACTGTAAAGATTTCAGAGAGACTTTTATGGGATTGGGAGCATCAAAATAGGAAAATAGCATGGTGAATTGGAAAGTAATATGCAAACTTAAACATGTAGGTGATTTAGGTATTAAAGACTTAAAATTTTTTAATAGAGTTTTAATGGGTATGTTGGTTTGGAGTTTAGGTATGAAGAGAATGAATTGTACATATATATTTTAAAATCAAAGTATGACTAATGGCGTTCATTATTAGATTGCAAGGATAGTGTGGACGAGTCTTTATGATGGAGGGATTTTAGGAAAGTTTGTAACAATAAAGAAAGAGGAAAATAGTTCATGGATAGAATAATATGAAAATTTCAAATTGGAAATAAGAATCTATTTTGGATTGATAGTTAGATGATAGATCTCTTTGAGACAAATATGCTAGAATGTATGCTAATTCTGAGCAAAAAGGATTAATGCTAACCGAGATGGGAGTGTGGCAAGATGATCAATGAACTTGGAAATTTAAGTGAAGAATGGAATGATTTGTGTGGGAGGAACCTTTGGTGGATGAAATACTACACAAGGTTAAATATATTAAATTACAAAGTCATGAAGTGGATGAATGGAGGTGTAATAGGATAAAAGAGAAGTAAGTAGTGTAAAATCAACATATTCAACAATGCAAAGTAACCTAGCACTACCCTTAGTTTTGTCATGTAGTTGGGTGTTGTTTCAAAATAAAGTACCTACTTTGGATAACTTAGTCTATAAAGGTATCCTCCTTGATAAATGTGTGACAATTTTCAATAATCTATCAACAATTTGTTCTTTACTTGTCAGGTAGCTAGTCAAATTTGTAATTTATGTGACAACTGGTTAGGGATTACATCAGTGCATCATAGTAATGCTAAAATACACTATTTAGGATTTGGACACATAATCCTTGATAGAAAATGTAATCAAATCACTACTAGAAAATTATTAAATAGAAACCAATTTTATAGACTAAAAATAATTAGTTGCTATATAGACTAAATTAGATTTTATTTTAGAGACTAAAAAAGTTATTATTTTCTAAATTAGTTTCTATTATTGATAAATAGTTTCTAAATTGGTATCTAATTAGCTACCAAAGTTTTAACTACCAATTATTTAGATTCTAAATTTGGTAGCAAAAACCTTGGTAGCTAATTAGGTACCAATTTAGAAATTATTTATCCATGATAGAAACTAATTTAGAAACCTATAGTTTTTTTAGTCTCTAAAGTAATCTCTAATTTAGTCAATATAACAACTAATTATTTTTTGTCTCTAAAATTAGTTTCTTCTAATGATTTTCATGTAGCGAATATGAAAAATTGTGTAAATTGTTGTTGTGTAAACTATTTGGACCCATAGAAATGACGTTATTTTTAACAATCACATATGAACTTAAAATCTATATGATAATTTCAAATAAAATTTTGGACATGGTAACTAACAATTGACATAGTTTTTAACTCTATCATTAATATTTATGAAATTTTCATACTATTATCAATCAACCATATTTATACTTTTTTTAATTTATTTTTGAAAATATTTTAACATTCTTGTTCACATTAAACTTTTTTTTACCATATTAAAAAAATATGATGATTTATTTCAATAGTTTTTTTTTTTACTATAAATATCTAGAAGGTCTAAAGTTTTGAACTAACGACACGAAAATACATAAACGAACAATATATTTAATCTATTAATTTTATATATTTTAATTTATGAAGACAGAAGCACATGAAATTTTTTAAAATAAAAAATAAATTACTGAAACTTTAGTAAAAGAATAACCATATTTATCGTTAATTTAGTTATATCATACAAAGGATGGTATAGAGATATAGTAAATTTGAGCATGAAGCAAAACATAAAGTTGGACTATTGATTTGATTAAATTAAACTATGAGTTTAAATTAAACAAAAAGGTATATTTTAATAAAATATAATATAAGTTTATTTATTATTTTCAGATTAAATATTAATAACTAATAAATAACTTACATAATACTTGATCGATTATAACTAATATATGTAATCAATTGTAGATAACAGTTGTAATTCAGCACGCGTGTGCATTGTTTTGTGTGTAAGTAAATGTTAAAGCCAAACTTAGGAACAGTGTTTGTGTGCGAACTACAAAACAAAACACACACAAAAATATATAAATATATTTAAATACCAAAATGTATGCATTTCTTAATCATGAGAACACACACATGGATCTCTGTGCCCATTATTTTCGGCATCACAGTTTTGGATTCTTAAAAACAACTTTCCATTTCCATCTATTCATCCCAAATCACACCAAGAAAAAATAACATAAACAAACAACACAATCCAACAAAATTACAACTTTTACAATTATCATCTTCAAAACTCAATACAATAATCACTAAAATAGACACTATACTGCTCGCTACCAAATGAAGGTCATGATCAAATCTATTAAACTCGATAAAAATTAATAACCTTAAAATGATAGTTAAATATTAAATAATATATTTTTAATTATTAGTTAATCCGATTCAATAATTCATATTAATTATAAATAATTATAAATTTTGATAAAAAGATACATTACTATTACGCATTAATTGCACTAAATACTAAAAATTTACTTGAACGTCGAAGTAACTTTTGCAAGTATCATCTTATCGAAGACTTACAAACAGTAAGAAATAGTGGTGAAAGTAATTAAAAGAAATTTTTTTTGTTATGATATAAGTTGAGATGCAATAAAAAGAAAATGATAAAAATAATTCAAGAAAAGATTGGTGTTTAATAAAAGTAAAAAAAACAAACAAAGGGAAAGTAACCTATAAAAAAAAGAAGGTAATAATTTTTATAGTGGTATAAGAAAAACTATGGAGATTAATAAACTATAGGGCATGAACATTATTTTTTTTACAGAATCATTCCTTTTTTTTTTCTTAAACCCTTTGCACTATAGAGATTTTTTGAACATTTTTTAAAAGTTCGTAGAGAGAAGTATTTTGACCTTGACCTGTGGGGGGAAATGATCCATTGGGTGGGAAGAAGATTCTCATCCTTCCATCTCAATTCTTTATGTTTTCTGCAATTATTACTGACAACTCATTAATGGAAACTTCAAGTTTCCAATTCACTTAGATATTTATTACCTTTCCTAATTATTTTTTTTCTCTGAAAATTTATGTGCAAGGAAAATGGCAGAAGGAAAGCACCAAAAGAGAGGAGATGGGACACAAGTGACGTGGGAACATCATGCTTTCTTTTTCTACTCCTTACATCAAAATTCTTTGCTTCAACAAGCACATCAACCTCACCAAACCCTTTTTCATTTTCAAACAAATTATTATTTTCCTCTTATTTCACTTCACCAAATTCACTGCAATAATTCAAATCCATAACTTTACTTAAGGTTGACATAGGAAAAAAAAACTGTTTTTCCAGGAGAACAAACTTGAATTGCCATGCACTTACTATCAACTAAAAAATTCTACATTGGGTAGAGACGACAACATTTTATTGTATATAAGTGAATGTAAACCTCAACCTCATAAACTAGTTTTATGGGGTTGAGTTAGACTTAAAGTCTACTTTGTAATATGGTATTAAAGTCATTTCGATCTTATCCTAACGAGTATTTGTTGGGTTTATCTTGTCATCCGCTATCGAACCGTTATAGAACCACCCATAATATGAATGAGTGCAAACTTCAACCTCATGAACCGATTTTATGGAATTGAGTTAGGATTAAATCTACTTCGTAATAACCAGACATTAACTAAAGTCAAGTTTTGAAACATTATGAGAGATTTAAAACATGTTTTTTTTTTATTATTATTGAGAATTGAAGTGAATTTGATTATTTTAGAAGGAAGAGGCATGAAGTTGAGGGTCAGAAGAGAACAAGAGAGCATGTGTGTGTCCCTTATTCTCTTCTCTCCATGGAAGCAGTCATTATCAATTTCAAATCCCAAGCCAATGGAATTTACTGCAGCAGAGGGAAAATTTCACTACCACAACAACACACATGGAATCCCAATGACCACCCACCTGAACTCAAATTGGTACACTCTGGTGAAATCTCAAACATAACAGATCTCTAGATATTGTTCTGCATGTACGGAAAGAATAATCAAATCTCAATCGTTGAATATCCAAAAACAAGAAATTTTAAAGGGAGAAAGAGGTGGTAGGTCCTATAGGAAAGAAGCACTAACTTTCATTGTTCATGCATATCTTCATTAGGCCCTGCAAGACTTTGTCTGGAATATCTTGTTCACTGCCCTACATTGGCTCATGTTTAGGAGTGTCATTTGTTTTTATTATGCAACTTTGTGGTCCCCACTTCCAATCCTTTCCCACATTACAGTGAACTGCATATACACAAAATACATTAAATTTATGTTCACAAATACAAAATATTCATATTATATCATCCCCTCTTCCCCCTTCTCTCTCTCTCAAAATCATTCAAGCACTCACACATATCATATACAGACACATTGCACTTCCAGCTTTTCCCTTGCTTCCCTCTCACAGCCTGTCAAGCCTAATTATTAACCCCATCATTCTTGTTTTAAAATTTCATCTGCTTCCTTTCTTCTCTCCAAGTAAAGGGTTGAATTCAACAGCCAAAGAGATTTTGGTGTCTCAAGAACTTTCTCCAAATTCCATAGACTTGGATTCATCCTTCCTTTGATTTTCCCTTCAACCATGACTCAAGGAGAGCCATGAGAGAATTGGCCTCCTGTCTTTTTGGTATTGGTTTGATTAGTAGTTGGACTAACCTATGGGAAAAAATGCTGGCATGAGGGAGGAAGATGCTCAATGAAATTCATCACAGAAAGCTGCAATTTTGGTACTACTCACAACAGGTGATCTTTTACATAAACTTTAAACAGACATCAACCCCTTGTGATATAAGTCTTTTTTTTGTACTTTTTTCCTTGGGTGTGGAGTCTCAGTCTCCAAAGAAATGAGGTGAGACAAGGTGTTGTAGTTCTCAGATTTAATGCTTCTTGAGTGTCTCATCAATTGAGAAGGTTGAAGACCATTTCTGATTGCTTTGATTGCTCTTAAAGTGGAATTTATGCCCATCCATGGTGACCATGCATGAGAAAATTTCTGTTGACTTGTTCATGTCTTGACATTTAAACTCCTTGTGTTTGTGTGGGTGGGGTGTTCTTTTAATTTTCCAAGTCTCTACTTGAGCTTCTTTAGATATAAAAGTTTGGTTGTTGTCTTTTTGCTTTATTTTCCTTTCCTTTTCATCGAGCCTGGCTTTATAAGGAGCAATTTTGAAATGAACACTTTTCTGTGCCTGATTTCTAAGAATAGTAAATCAAGATCAATGATATGGGCCTGACCTTAGTGGTGGTAGTGATGCTTTCATCCCACACACAGACCCACCTAAATGCCAACATCAAATGTTCATTATTTCATACTTCTTCAGCATAATGGCAATGTTTGTTCAGACTTTTGAACCTTGCTACGCAAATTCTCTGTCCCCTCTGTACTTTTGGTTAGGAAAGTTTCCCCTGTTTTGACAAATTTATTCAAACATCAAAGTAGAAACCTTGCAAGATATGGCTCTATATATTTGCACCTAAAAAGGAGGCAACAGAATCTTGCTATTTAATGTTTGCACATGATATGAAGCTTTATTATGACTAGTTCTTTTGGAATTTCATATGTGAATTCCTTAGTTTCTTCAATTAGTATTTGATGTTTCTTGAGATCACTGGAAGCAGAAAAAGAAATAACATGTTTCATTCATTGTTGTTGAGCATAAGCATAATAGAAGACAATTTTCCAATTGTTGATGCCATTACTCAGCACTCACTTGGCACAGAAGTTGAACTCTGATAGTGGTGAGAGAAAAAACTTAAAAAAGTATCATTTTTTTACAGGCATGGGAACTAAAATTGAATATTCCATAAATCTTCTAGCATCCTCGGTAGACAGCAACAACTTCATTGTGGGTGGTGTGGATGTCTGGGAGCATTATCAGCACAAAGGAGTGACTAACAACCATTTCAGTCTTGGAATTAATAAATTGCAAGATCCCCCCATGGATAGGATGCTTGACAGAAACAACATAGAGTCCATCAAAAAGACTATGCAGATGCATGAGGACATCTTCAAACAGCAGGTATCATATCCATGTTGCAGTATTTATTTTCTCATATTAACAGTACAAAATTCAGGTTGTCATTCAATTTGTGGTAGAAATGTCACACACACAGCATGAAGAAAATGTCATAGGGTGATAAAAAAAACTTGCTTTGGTTCTAAATTCATGTTCATTCCTGATTGAATGTGTTAGGATAACACATTGGTTGAGTCTATGGGTTTGTGTCATATGGTTCCATTCATGAAAGGTGTTGTTTAGTTTGAGATTTTTTTTTAAAATTAAAATATTTATAAACAAAAAGCAGTGAAAACATTTTACTGTCATTGTTTTTCAGTGTTTTATGTATTCACTTTTTTAAGTAAGAATGAAGTGACATCTTCTTTAATTAAAATGATATAAAAAAAAGGTTCTGAAACCAAATACTACCTTATACTCCAAGGCCCCAACACAATGGAAACCAAAGTACATATCCCTCTTTCCTTTTACCCCTATTGAAAAGTGGCATGTGAAGAAGGGGAACAAGAACTGTGAAGTAAGTTACTTTTTTTAACCGTGTGTTGCTACTTTTTGATTCGGGGATGTGAAATGAGGAAGAAAATGGACATGTGATTTCAATCCAACTGAATAGAGACTTTCACCTTTTCTTAATCTTTGGACTGTACAAAAAAATTGGTAGTAATGTACAATCATTATTCTTTTTGACCGTGACCATGCTGATGTCAAAATCAATGTAAGATGTCTTGCATTCTGTGACATCTGTACTGTATCAATGGCCAATTTTAATAATTCTCCAAGTCTAAATAATTGTACGTTCATAATTCCTACTAGGCACCATATGTAACATTATTTTGTCAATTTTGCTGAAATCTCTTTCACATCCCAAGGGACAATGTGACATGCTGAGATTTGAAGCTATTACCAGTTGGCAAATAATGATGAGTGTTTGGAATTTGTAGGTAAGGGAACTACACCGGGTATACAGTGTGCAAAAGATGCTGATGGATGACCAAAGAAAGGAAACCAAACAAAAGAAATTTTGGACTCCAACGAATGGCATAGACATGAGTCATTCTCATTTCCTTCAACAGCAGCAGCAGCAGCAAACTGCTACAACACTAATTTCATATGGACCTGATTTCCATGTCCAAAGTTTGAAAGAGGTGACATGCTCAAAGGAAAGGAGTGGAAGCTGTTCTGGGGAGACCATGAAGAGGCAAAGGGGTTTTGACCTTCAAAGGTGTGCTGAGAGAGACATTTTTGGAAGGTGTGAAGAAAATGAGGCAGGGCCTAGCTCCTACACTGCACTTGAGAGGTGTAAAATAAGCAGCAATGGTTGTGATGAAGACATGGAAGTGGATTTGACTTTAAGCATAGGAGGAAGCCAAGTTAAGAATAATAATAACAATAACAATAGCATTAAGAAACCTTATCATCTTCTCCCATTAGGGTGCTCAGACTCACCCAATGGGAAAACTAGGGAGCTAAATTCTTCTGTCTCTTTCCAATCGGATAGGGTGGGAGATTGCAGTGACCCCACCACTCCCATGAGCAGCTCAAGTGTGACATTTGATCAAGAGAGAAAGGGTCCACATTGGCTTTCTCAAGGTTTAAAGCTTAAATAGGAGAGTTTAACCTGTTTTATTCTATCATGTATCCTTCATCTCAACTCTACATGGACCACTGAATTTTTATGGTTCATAAGTTCAGATTCCTAGATTAGTTTTTTCTCTTACTTTATTCCAATAAATGGATAACTTATACTACTCCCACTTCTGAGTGTCCCCCTCTGTAAATAGGTAGAGTGAGTTTGATGTGCTTCTTAATTTACTTTCATTTTCAAACCTATTGTAAAGGCATAACCTAGTACTACTTGGCACCATATGGGAATTTAAGCATACAAGGAATGCCAATTGTCAAAAGACTACATCAAATCAAAATGGTTAAGGTTCTTCTTGTCCCAAATTCTTGTTTTTGAAAATGATGTTATTCTGAACCTTCTTCTGGAAAGAAGAAGAAAAAATGCACCACCCCCTAGAAGGATAAGAGCATCACATGCATGGCAAGTGGCAACATCTCAAAATTGGTTATCATCATCACACAGAAGAAGGAAAACCAGTCTTCCAGGAGCATGTAGTGTGTTCTTGTCTTAAAATCACAAAATCTTGACACTTAACTTGTGTCAAAAATTAAGAATTAAGAGAAGAAGTGATATATTGAAAACTTGCATTACATTTTTTTCATATCATGAATCACAAAAGAGGTTGAATTAAGAGTGATGTCTTTCAGAAGTGTAAATAGTACAGCAGCAGTGAAAAAAAAGTTGTGACAACATACACAGAAGTTGTTTCTTTTGTGTGGTAATGGGGTTGTGACTGATTCATTTGTACACCAAGAATGCAAGTTGTTTAAGATGAATATTAAAGTCCATAGTCCTTTCTGAGGAAAAGATTTAGAAGAGTTGGAAATTGATGGGACCCCATGACTGAGAAGATAATGTTAGGCAATTTCTTGTCTGCTAGACTTTGGACTCGTGTGGTTCCTTGATAAGGCTAACTACACGACAATCTCCAAATACTAGTGTGTCTCCAACAATTTATTAGCCAATCTTTTTTTAGGCACTTTTTTCCATCTAAAAAATTCTTCAAAAGTGGGGTTGTTTTTAAAGTGAATGTGTACGGATCTACACCTTTTAATTTTCAATGCATTGGAATGATAATGAATGAGCTCAATCATAAATTACCTTTACTTGCTTGCTTCAATGTACCTCATGATTTTTCCATCTTAAAATATTGGTTGAGGTTGATGATGTTATTATATTGGGTTAATCTAACATGTAAATATGATAATTTAAAAGAAATTATTACAAGAGCCAAAACAATTTTACTATATTTGATCATTTATTATTAAACCAAAGTAGGATAAATATAACTTTATTAGTAAATCATTAAAAATAAATATCATTAAATATCAACTAATCTAGAGAAAAAATAATAATTAATCATTATATTTACTAAGTTAGATATTATTATTTTATAAATTAAAAGAATATTGATATTAAGATAATTTCTATTATTAATAAAAATTTATAAAATTGTTTTTAAATTTGTATTTAACTGTAGCTATTAACTATTTTAGATTTTAAATTAACCTTTAATTAAATTTGTAACTAAATTAAAATTTAAAGTAGTTAGGAGCTAAAACCTTAATAGTTAACATAGTTAACATTTGATTTGCAAACTTAAGAAATCCAGTTATGAGCTTAAGCAAACATATTGGCAATTGGCAATGATATTTTAAGTTTCATCTGATTTTCTTGTGTGGCTTTTAGGTGAATTTAATTGATGATTGTATATTCCATAAGTTTTGTGATAGCAAGTGTTTTTTATTAACTTTGTATGCTGTGAGGATATGTTGCTTGCAAAAAAATAATATAAATTTATTGTATGAAACCAATAGATTTATAGCTACAAATTTTGAGAAGAAATATCTAAGTAATGATTTTTTTTTATTGGGCTTACATAAACATCAAGATTGGGTACTCTAGAATTGTCTCAAAGTTTTAAGAAAATATAGTGTGCAAGATTATAAACCAGGTAATACCCTTGAGGCTAAAGGAGACAAGTTTAGTTTTGATCAGTGTTCTGATTATAGTATATGGTATAAAAGGATCATTTAAATTATTTTATGATAACAAGTTAGAAGTTTTATTTTCCAACAATAATATATAGACATCAAGTTCTTGGTTATTAAAGAGTTAGTGTAAAAAGTTGTCTATAAAACATATTAACACAAATTCTATGATGATTAGCTCACTAAAAAATTAATTCCAAAAGATTTTATGAGTATACTGATCCGTGTAATTTCTTCAAGTTATATTCAATTTTAGTGAGAGTTTGTAATTTTGGAGGTTTACATGACATAGACATATATAATTCAAGTATATTTTCTGCAGAAATAAAATCTCAATATACTTTAACATTGATTTTGTTACATAATGGAATTAGACATGTACACATTACATCAAAATTTCATACTACACAACCATGAATTGAATAAAGACACATTTGGTAAAATATAATTATAAAGTTATATATATGAGAGATGGTTGATCTTAATCCAAAGTTGGTCTTATATATACATTAATGATATTAAGAACACCAAATGTTATTATGCTAGATTAAAATAATTGATTAAATAGTATTAAAATATTTTGATAGTTATGTATATGAAAGGTTATGTAACTTTTAATGTATAATTTTATTTTGTAATGAATAAATAGAAATAATAAAAGACAATCTCATCTTTCAATTAAATAAGTTAAGTCCCATATCACAATACATTCTTCTCATTTTATGAAAGAGAGAAATCATTATATGATTATCAGATAAATTAAGTGTCCCATTTAATTTCATTTATTTATTCTGAAAAAAAAAATCAGATAAATCAAGAGTTCAACTACCTATCTAATCTACTTTATATTATAAAAAATAAAATTTAATATTTTTAAATAAAATAAAAGTTATTATGCTACAGGTTCCTAGAAATTAATACTCGAATTAATTTTTGCCATAAGTTTTATTTAATATTTTTCTTTTATCTTGTATTCAATATTGTTTGGATATCCTTGTCTTCCACATATTATATGGTTGCATTGTTAACGTTGTTATCCATGTAATGTTCCTCTTTATTTCACCTCACTTTCTCTTCTTTTGTGTTTTTGTGTTGTAGTGAAGGAACATTCTTCCAAATACACCTTCTATTCTTTTTTCCTTATCTTACTTTCTCCTTCTCTTTATCTCCCTAGCTCAATGAATCTGAATATTTTACAGAAAAATTCCAATCTTAATCATTAAAAAAAATATTATATCACATCTCATAAACTTTCACGGTAAGAAAATCACTAAATAAAAATCAAATTTAGAAATAAAAAATAATTAATCACTATGTTAACTAAATTCATACTAATTTAGAAGTTAAAAAATAATTTGTATCTAAAGTGATTTTTATTATTAATTAAAATTTATAAAATGATTTTTAAATTGGTATCTAAATTAGCTACCCAAGTTTTAGTTACTAATATTTTAGATTCTAAATTAATCTCTAAAAGACTAATAAAGACTAATTTAGAATATAAAGTAGTGAGTGACTAAAATCTTGGTAGCTAATAGTTATATAACAATTTAGAAACTACTTTATAAATTTTTATTAATAATATAAACTAGTTTAGATACCAATTATTTTTTAAAATAGTCATTAATTTAGTCAAATAGTAATTAATTATTTTGGTATCTAAAATTAATTTTTATTTAATATATTTTTTTTAGTGTTTTTTATTCGTTTACTTATTCATATCTTTCAATCATATTATCTTTCTTTATGTTTCTTTCACTTAATCAACTTATCATGTTTCTAATATTTTAATAATGGATGAAGGGAAAAAAAGAAAAAAAAATATTCAACTATATTAAGATTCACAAAATCAGGACTTCAGGTTTTATATATTACTATAAACGGATAACTTGGGGTTATGCCTTTTTATTTTGGAACAATAATGATTTTTTTGTCTCTTTTCTTTTATTAATAAGAACTTGCTTTCATTCCCAAGGAAGCTTGAGAAGAACTTCAATTATTATAATGCAACTGGGAATTAACAAATATACAAAATACATATTCATAAATGAAACAAAAATAAATAAAGAGAGCAATGATGAACTCGCCTAAATAGACAATTAAATAGGAAGATATTTACCCAACATAAAGTGAATAATGTTACTCACTAGTACTCTCACACTCTGCTTCATATTTTCACAATTCTCACCCTTTTATTACAACTACTCTCACTTTTCTTTATCCACAACTGCACTTTGATTCTATCATCTTACAACACTACAAAGCTATATAGGGTTGGTACCAAACGTTTTTGTAAAGAACATACCATGATTTCACTTTCTTAGTTCACCCTGAAACAATCAAACCTTATTTCCCCTTGTCTTCCTGTCAAAACACCTATTCTTCCCATCTTAGTGATAGCTTGAACAAAAGCATTGTTAAAAGCTAGTTGATTTGATGCAAACAAGTTGACTGTGCCCTTTGATCTTTCATCTGTAGCCAGGACCTGATCAGAAGTGAATAGACCCTTTCCTTGCTGCAGATTCTTGAAGTATTGGTTATCAAAGTTTTGGGGGGTGAGAGGGTCCATGTTGATGGCAATTCTAGAATCAACTCTCAGAGGGCATGCCTGTCTAAGTTGGAAGGCATATTGTAAGTTTAGTGTTGGGTCAATTAGTCTTTTGGGGCTGAAATTGTAGATCCTTTTTGAGAAGTGATTGCAGTGAGAGAATCCAATAGTATGTGCACCTAACACAAACAAACAACACATCATTTTCAAGCTCCTTGGAAAGAAAATTGATAATCTATGATTGAATATGTGTGTAAAAGTGTATTCTGATTGAATTTCTTTTCAATTTGATAATTTTGGTTGAATTGTTAAGAAGTGGACTTTAAGTCAAACTCAACCTCACAAAACCGGTTTATAAGGTGAGGTTTGCACTCACTTATATACTATGAAATGTTAGGATCTCCAACACATCTTTCTCACGTCAAAGCTACCAACTCGTGTGTGAGACTATATATTATCAGTGATCCGATAACAGCCCGATAGCGGGTGGTCTGATAAGCCCAACAAACAATCACTAAGATATGCTCGAAATGACTCCGATATCATGTTAAGAAGTGAACTTTAAATCTAACTCAACCTCATAAAACTGGCTTATAAGATAAGGTTTACATCCACTTATATATATGAAATGTCCTAATATTTAGTCAATATAGAATCTCCAACATGAATACTAAAAAAAAAACAGAATCAGTGAGTGTGTTGAAGTTACCTGATAAGGCAATCATATCTGTTTGGGAGAGGCCATTGGAGGCAAACATGGAATTGAGCTGATCTAAATTGAAATGAGTCTGAGGAAGACGGCGTTGAACACTGGCAATAGTAGATATTCTCCCATCACGCCTTCCCAATTCAACTCTATAAAATGGTCCCCCAGCCTACAATTGAAGGATTGTTGGATAGTGTGATGAGGAGTGAGCACAGTGGAAAGTGTTTAGCATCTAGAGAACTACTTTATGAGTAAACTCCAAGTAGAAAAGCAATGTAAAAGTTATATACCAAATTGATGACATCTCTAGTGGCCAGAGCAAGTATATCAGCACAAGAGACTTTGTTTCTGCACTGAGGCTCACTATCAACAGCTGCTTTGGCTTTTGCCACAGTGTCAAAGCCATCCCCAGCAAGTGAATTGTCATCAGGGTGATTTTTCTCTGCCTTGTTATTTGGAGATGCAAGCAAAATGGAACCATCACAACCCTGTGCACAAATTAAAGCAATATCAATAGCCTTTCAAAAGCCATGCAAATAAAAATCATTCAACAATGAATGAATATAAATGCACATATTATATAAATATTCTTGCATATTTTTATGTTTAAAATCTAATTCAACTTTATAAAATCTATGTTATCTTCACTTATTTATTATAATTTAATTATATTTAGTTAATACAGAATTTACAAACATTCGATTGGTGATCTCACATCGACTAAAGATGAGGACATTTAATTGTATATAAGTGGGTGCAAACTTCATCTTATAAGTTGATTTTATGAGATTGAGTTAAATTTAAAGTTCACTTTTTAATATGGTATCAGAACCGTTATCGGATCACCCATAATATGTTGAGTTATACTTAAAGTACACTTCAAATATTACTCCTAGAAGAGAATCATTAAATAATGAACATAACCCAACAAAACTAAAAGGATTTCCAATAAATTTGAGTTTAATATCATGAAAAGTGTAAGAGAATATGAAAGAAAGTGTCTCTAGCATTCTTGTGATTATGTTTATGCCATGAAGTAATTAAATAGATAGGCTTACACACCCTCACAAAGCAGTCATGGAAGAAGAGTCTAAGAGTGGAAGGGGCAGTCACAAAGGTCTGCTGAAACTTCAACTCCACAGCAGAACGAACCAACCTTTCCACATTGGGGCATGTCTTTCTATAGAAGCTGGGACTAAGTTCAGCTAAGCTTGTTTCTGCACAAATTATGAAAACCAAAAAGGAAGAAAAGATCATAAGAAAGCTATGATCCCCCATCACTTCTGTTTACTTTTTGCTGCTATGAACTGATTCTTATGCTACACATTGTAATATATATATCATATATCTAAATATGTGCACATGTGTGTATATATATATATATATATATATATATATATGACATGCAATGATAAAAAATGGGATGAAATTGAAAAGGATTCTAAATTGGAGAATGATGAATAAGATGAACCAAAGTCAGTTTCAAGGACAGTCTGGCCATATACTTCACATGCAATAGCGAAAAATGAGTGGAGAAAAGTGTAATTGAAGCTAAGATGAGTTAAGAATTTAGTTTAATTTTTATACCATACAAGTGTGAAGATTGTTATGAGAAAATAGTGTAGACAACATTTGCATAATCATCATCCAATCATGAAATCTTTATGTGATAACAACATGTTGGGAAATGAGGATGAACTAATATCAAAGAAAGAGGCATTGATCTCTCACTTTTTCTTTTCAGAAGTAAATTATAATTTTCCATTTATATAATTAGGGAGAATGTCAATGTTTTTTTTCTATATATTCAAAACTTTCATCTCACACTTATATAACTCGGCCATCAAATAAGTAACACATTATTAAATATTTTTTATTATTGATCAAACTCAGACCATATATATTTGACAAAGTTATAAATTAATTTGTGTAAGCTAATTTATAAAAAATATTTCAAATTAACATATAAGAAAATCATTTAATTTATTTATATTTTCCTTTGGTAAAATATTTCTTAAGAATATTCAAACTTTCATTGAACTATATATCTTCTAACTACCAATAGGTCATAACTTGTGTGGTAAAAAAAGGAAAAGGAAGCTTTCATGCAATTAGCATCATATGGAAGTTAATATGTACATACAAGAAATCAACAAATTATGAGGCAATTTGAAGAGGGTCAAATTCTACCTCAAACACTACAAGAAAATCATTAAATAGTAAATAAATTTAAAAATAAATATAACTAGTCACTATATTAACTAAATTATATACTAATTTAGAGACTAAAAATTTATTCTAATAGAAAGTAATTTTTATTATTAATAAAAATTTATAAAATAATTTCTAAATTTGTATTTAAATTAGCTACCTAAATTTTAGCGACTAATATTTTAAATTTTAAATTGAAAGATTAATTTAGAATATAAAGTAGTAAGTAACTAAAACCTTGATAATTAATGGTTAGATACCAATTTAAAAATCATTTTACGAATTTTTATTAATAATAAAAACTACTTTAAATACTAATAATTTTTTTAGTTTATAAAATGATCTCTAATTTATTCAAATAGTAAATAATTATTTTAGTCTCTAAAATTAAATTTTATTTAATGATTTTCTTGTAGTGAAAGACTCGTATACTAAGGGTGGCAAATTAGGACGGGCGTATAAGCTGGTCCGCGACCCACTGGAAAAAACACAGGGTGGGTTGCTTACCGCTGGTTCGCCTCACATAACTCGCAACCCGCACGGGTCAAGTGTGGGGCGGGACGGATTGACCCGCATAATTCTAAAATGTAGAAACTTTTTTTGCACCTCTATATTTTCTTCATGTAGCCTCATATTTCACATTCTGAAAATTTTAATATCTTACTACGCATGTCTCGTGAAAATAATATGATAAGATCATTTACCTAATGCATCTAAATAATAAAAATTCTTTATTTAAAAAAAATATTTTTTTGAAAAAATATTTCTCATGCGGGCTGGCCCGTAGGCCAACCTGACCCACTTTTTGCTGGCCAAATGCGGGACAAGCCTATGCGAGAACAGGTCGGCCCGCATTACCACCCCGTTCATATACCTCCATATTTGCAAGTTGTTGTGAGTTATGTTATCTTAATTGAGGGTGATCTAGTTGTACTAGTATTATTACTTTTCAATGCTAACGAGAAATGAAGAGACAAAAAATTGATTGCCATAATCTTGGCATAGACTTGGACTTGATAGAAAACGTTAGCAAGAAGGATGCAATGGCTTAGAACACAATGCATGTGTTTCTAAAGTTTTCTCATCACCTTTCTTGTGTCATATTATCATTAAGTTTCTCAAGGTAGAAGCAACGAATCAATCCATGTAACAGATCAATGAACAAATATGTCTTCTTCAAACATCATCACAAGTTGAATGTGGCCAATTCATAGAATAATCAATTCTTAATGTTAGGGATGACTTGATTTCCCTCAAAAAGGGTTTAGTTTAATTTGAATAGTTAGTTCTAAGTCTACGCAACTATATTGTATATAATAATATGAAGTTAATGAGGCCGCAAGCAAAGAATTTGTAGATGGAATGACATTTGAGAATAATTTACAGATATCTTTGATTCAAATTCAAGCTGAAAAACAAACAAGACAAAAATAAGGCATTATGATAATATGATGATTAAGAACTACGCTAACCATTCTTTTTCAAATCGGACTTCGACTCATTGGTGCCATATGCCAGATTAATAACTAATATGATGGTTCCATAAAAAATTGCTTCTTCTCAAAACTCATCAGTCAATTCAAATTTGGAGTAGAAAATCTATTTGAATTGATATTTATTTATAAATTTAATTTAAAATAAATGAAAATATTATTAACATAACGTATATTTTTAACAAAAGTAAATAAATTATTTTACCAATTATTATTATTATTATATTATATATATATGAAATAATTTAGTTTTTTCGAAGTCATAATTTAGCTATTTATATTAATTTACAATTTTTATATCTAACTTTTTATAATTTCAATTTTTTACCTGTACTTGAGTAAATAGAAGAATATAGAATATTTATTAACCAGACCATTAATTGTAACTGGTATGCTGTATATAATAAATAAGATGACCATCAATGAAATATCTTATATTTTATAGTAATATTTGTTCTTTTGTACTAAAACTAGAAGATTTAGGTTAAATGTTTGTTATTATTATGATCATTTCTTTTAATTTATTCAAATTATTTTCGCTATTTCGAAGTTCTCAATTTGACTATTTTTTAAGAAATTAATATAGTTTTTTTTGATAAATTACATTAACTACTTTTCATAAAAAAAAATAGAATAAATCAAAGCAATTCAAAATGAGAGGATAAAATTGAAAAAATGTTAGTAGTAGACTTCAAAATGAATAAACCAGAGGAAACGTGATACCGGGTGATTTCAAAATCGAACCTTCCCGAGTCAATTTTTACGACTTTATCACCTAAAAATTATACTTGTTTTAATATACTTATAATTTAAAAGATAAAACCATAATTTATCAAAAACAAAGTAAAACCAAATCAAAACTTGTGAACACTTTTGAAAAAGGAAAGTAAGCACAATTTTCTAACGACTACATAAAAAAAGGTTAATTTATCTCCATTTAATTGCATATCACAATTTGAACGACCCGAACAGAGCACTAGGCATGGAAACTTTCAATAATATCAATTCAATAAAAACGTTTTAAAATAAATATTGATATTTGTCAGACTGAATATTCACTTATAATTTGTTATTTCCTCGCTAAAAATCCCAGTTTCAGGCTTAACTTATGGCAGCCTTGGGAGAACTTGAACCAAAAAAATACGAAAAACAAATAAAAAATAAGCTAAGAGCTGATTGAATACATTACTCCCTCCATCCACCAAGATGATCTACATTGCTTTGTAAAACAGGTTTACACGGCAAAGGTAGAAAAAATAATGATTTAACTAAACAGAGGATCATGTAACAAAATAACCCATAAATATTTAATCACTTGTCAATCGTTCTTCTGGTGTACACTCCTTTAGCATTATAAAATACTCTTAAAGGATGTGTTCATTGCCCTATGACATTTAGAAATAACAACTTACAGGGATTTAAGAATCCAAAAAACTATGAATTCAAAATGAATCCCTGTGGGTCTAGGCCATTCAACCCAACGTGAAAATCTGTTGAATTGTAGGCTGTAATTGCGATCTTCCATGACAACAACTGTGGCCTCAACAGCTTCATACGCTTTGTTCAGTTTGTCATCCATTACAGGGGAAAAAACAAAAGTTTAATAAAATTCTATCCAACATGAGTTCATCCGTCCACCACAGACTTAAATGAAACATGAAGGGGAAAAATTACTGAAGACACTTTCCTTTTAATATCCATAAATGTTGCAACAGGCTACCTGCAGATAAATCTTTCCTAAAGGATTATTAGTGAGACATTTAAATGGATTAACACATGTATGAAGGACAACCGAGCAATCTAATTACGACCACAACTAACAGTTTTAATCTTTTATTTAATCAATCTTAAATATCAAAGCACAAGAAAATCAAATTTCAGAGTCAGGAGCTACTATTGATAAGCATCAGCCTAAGCAATGATATGTCATTTGGAGAGGAGAATAAAACCCAATTCTTAATTCTGCTCTGCAGTTACATGGTGCAAAATGGAGACACACCACCATAAAAATATTGGAAAAGAAATTGTTGGCAACAAGCCTGATTATTAAAGTATGTGTTAAAAGAAATAAAGATGAGCGCAAAGAACTGAAAGGAACAGCCTCTCTATTAGTAAGACCTCTTCTAACTATAGTAGCAGAGGTTGGAGATATAGAGAGGGTTGTGTATTAAGACAAGTTGATTTAGCATTGTATATTACTTTCTTTCAATTGAATATTTAGCATTATATATTTCTCTGGATTTTGAATTGGTATCTATCAAATATCTACTCAAAATTCTTTCGTATCCAAAATTTAAGAAGGAAACATGTAATAAGGAGGCTTAGGTCGTTTTTTATGGTAATGTTAAAGAATATTTGAATTGAAATATAATAATATGCGGTTATTACCTGTACAGGACACAGAACACAACAAAGATCATTCAGCTTCCCAGAAGAACTCTCTGGGGATCAAGTTGTCCACTGCAATAACTAGAGGGAACAGCTGAAAGCTCTAACCTTCCTTTCCATTCTTCTCCAGGTTTCAAAGTGATAGGCTTCTCAATAGCAGCAGCCTCTACACAGAGCATATGCTTGTACTCATCATCACCAAAATCAGCCATGGCCTTTGCTTTCTTATCCCAAGGATTCCACACCACTGCACAGATTAATAATAAATGTAACTTTAAGAAAAACCATAAGGCAGAGACAGTCACTTTAATGTGAACATAGAGGCATCACAACTCATTGGTAATGAAGGCATGTGTAAATATCTACTTGGTTCAGACTTGTTGACTGACAGTTTGCACCAATAAGCTATCAATTCCATGCTTATGATTCTTCCAAGTTCATTACTACTGGCTTAAAATGTCTTGCATGACTAGATTACAAATGTGTTCCAAGTTAAATTTGGAAAATGTCATTGCCAGCTTAAATCAAGTTTCTAGCAAAAGTCACTATCACCATATTGTTGCACGTTATACCTTACAGTCTTACGTGAAGATTTTAGACATGAAAATTAGAAGAGATATATTTTACAACATTATACCTCATTCCGTTATTGATCATATACACATATATGAAGTAAAATTTTGAATTAAAAAATAGAATTACAAATAATGGAAGTTCCAATCAGTACACTTATGAGTAACACAATTTCTATATAAGATGGACTTAATAATACACACCAGCATCAGGAAGGCCATCTTTACGCACAACGAATGTTCTCTTCTTTTCATGGTCAATAATTGCAATCTTTGTGGGAGTGCTCAGATATATCTTGTCAACCTATCATATCAAACAGAAGAACCATTTTATAATCAACAGAATCCATGAAACATCAATATATCAGAATTGGCCACATGATGTGGCTGGAATAGGTCAACTAATACTAGAAACCAGGTACAACCATATAAAAACCAGATCAGGTACGTGTTTTTCTTTCTTTTGTTCCTTTTTCCAAAATTTATTTTTTGTAAAAATGTGTTTCTTACTTAAATGGGTTGGGTAACCCAGATACAGAATGGGTGACAGCATCAGACAGAAAATATATTGTAATTCCCACCACCTCTATTACACCATGTTAAAGAATGAAAAGGAGGAAAAGAAATAAAAGATAAGCAAAAAAATAAAAAATAAATAAAACAGGAATGAGGGGAAAAGAAAAAAAAAAGGTTAGGATAGGGATTGGGATGAAGAAAAAGAAACTGACTGATCGTTTCTGTGAATGATGAACAATACACTTTTACATCTTTTCATCCTTCCACATGTGCGCATGTACTCGCACAAGTTGCCAAATCAAAAACATTGTTCAAAAAATGTGATAGCCCACTTTTGGCATGAATTCAATACTAGAAAAATATTTAACTGATAAAAAAATTTAAAAAAAAAACATCTTTAAGAACTATAAATTGTTTGAATGTTCTATAGAACTAAGTGCTGCTGCTGAGTCTATCAATTTTTTTTCAATTAAAATAGAAACTGGTCTTTTAAGTTTCACCTAGAGTGTTTTTATATTAAAAGTAAAGAAATATATTTATTTATTTCAATAATTCAATTTACGGAAATAAATCCAAATTGTACACTTAATATCAGTGTCTTGCTTCCTATAAACAAAACAAGGGAAAAAGCGATCATACTTCTGATTCAAACGTTAAAGCATCCCCCTGTTCAGTAAAGCGCTCCTTGTTCTGTAAATTATCAAGATAATCCAGGGTCTCCAATCCCTCCACTCGGACTTCACTGAATTCATCAAAATAAACAAGATGCTAATCCATTTTTAATTATAATAACAAAAAATAACATAGAGAAGACCCAAAAAAATACAATCAGAAAAAAAGTCAGTTGAATTAGCATTCAAATTAAAGAAAAGCAAAACATAAGTAGATTTTTTATAAATACAAAAATTCTAATTTCACCAACCAAAGGATGAGAAACTTAACTAAGTATCAAACAGAAATATTTCAGCATACACTAAATTTTGGTCATGTACATATGCACCAAAAGTTAACTTGGATAATGTGATAACATTTGCATACTGAAAATTTCATACAGGTAATGACAATAGCTTATTATTTTACACTGGGATACTGAAAATGCATATATCCATACTCTATCATCATATACTAAAAGCAATATACCAACATTTGAGATTGTAGAAGTTTGAACGGCCATGCATTTTCACATTCCAGCATAAATCTTGGCAACACAACAATCAAATATTTTTAGGTTCATGTGGGGTTCATTACATGGGGCAAAACCAATTGTGCCATTGGACTCTCAAAATCTGAATTTCCAGTAAAACAGTTTATAACGTGTATTTTAATGGCTTCTCCTCTAATTTTATTATGCATTCCTCTACCCCCATTTAAGAAACAAACCAAGCTATACACTTCCACCCACGCCAATCACCCACAACAGTGCTTTTTTATCCATTTCTATCATAAATGCACCTGATTTGTAATGAAGAACTTCAGAATAAGTAATTTTAAGTAATTCAATATAATAAACAGACTTAATTATGTTTTTGGTCCCAAAATATGTTTCATCTTTTCTTTTGGTCTCTAACAAATATTTTATAAACACTTGGTCCCTGAAAAAAAAAACCTTGTTGCATTTCATATTTACCGTTACATTGTTTTTATTAACTTAGACACTTCACCATTGGAAAACATGTTATAATATATTTTTAAGGGACCAAAACAGAAATCCAAAAATATTTTAGCAACCATTTAAAATAGCCAAAAAATTTCAAGGAAAGAGGTAGCAAAATAAAAAGCCAAACATATTCCAGGAATCAAAAACACATTTAAACCTATTAATTATATTGATAACTACCAGAAGCCACAATCTTTGTTACAAAATTCACCAATTAATGATAAGATAATAAATCCATTACAAAATTTGTGAAATGTCATCACTGAAGTAGACAAATAAAGTTTGCAAGTAAACAGTAGCAAGTTGTTAAATTTGACAACAGTGTTAACTTATAATTTTAAAACATAATATTATCACTAAACTGTGATAAAGTGTGAAAAAAAGATAACCTTATGTCTGATACAGAGAAATATGTATGATATGCAAAGGTGAATGAAAATGGTTTTCCCTCGGTGTTTGTGTTCCTGATCCGTGATGTCAACATCAGATCTCCTCCTGGTCCCAAAGCTATCCTAAGACGGTATTCAAAGCTACAAACAAACAGCAAGGTATATAATAACATAAGGAAATAATATAACCAATCCAAACAACGAGATTATGAGGTTTAATAAAAAAAGGTAGTTGAAAAGTAAACATAGACAACATATGTTTAATACCAGTGAGGCCAGTTTTTTGAGTCTTCTTCAGAGGGCTTAAGTATCAAATCAACAAAGGCTTTGCTCAACGTATTTGTTGGAAATGGAGGAGGATCATCGTCAATGGTCCACAATCGATTTCTAGCAAATCCATGTTGGTCAAGGGTGCCAAGGCCTCCAAACTGAAAACAGAGAGCAATTTTCCATGTTCATGTCACCTTGAATGATATGATAATAACACAGTATTTTTTAAAAGCCATTTTCAAATTAGATGATATTCAGAAATAGATAGTAGAAATTTGAATTACTGGATTTTAATTTATTATTGATCTATTATTTATTTATGATTTGCAGATTGAGTTTGATCAAAAGAGTAATAAAATCCAGAAAGAAAATGGACTTTTAAATATAAATTACTCTTTTGGTATTTTATTTGCAGAAGTGGTGTTAATCAGAATAGCAGTTAACACGCCACAGGGGATTTCCACCCAGCATGCATGATCAACCACGTTCAAATATGGTTAATTTTATCCAAAAACTGAGCAAGAGTAAATGAATATGATTGTATACAATTATGATGCCTCACAAGCAAATAATAGTGTTGTGAGATTATTCAAATGTCTAATGATGATTAACTTTTCCTCCCAAATGGCTCTAAGAGTAAAGAAATGTGTATAAAATCATCAATTTTAGCATTAAGTAGTTAATAGTAGTACTATGAGATTATGAAATGTCACACACAAGTGGATATCTTTAAAAAGGTATTAATTAATTTTAGAACGACAGTCCTTAAGTTTTAAGAGTATTGTGAACCATTAACATTTCACCTCTCATCCCTCTTCTTCCTTTCTCCACTATTTTACCTCTTCTAAAAATGCATTACGATGACAAAAAACAATAATGAAAAGCAAAATTATGTAAGAAGTACATACTTGAGGAAAGCAAATTGGAATCCCTCCACGAATTGCCTTTGGAGGCTTGAATACAGCCTGCATAAGGAACAAATTAACAGTAAATAATATGATCATAGTTTCTCTAATCAACACAAACGCTCAACTAGAAAGTATTTAAAACCAGAGTGAGATGGACAAAATAATTTGCTTAATATGATTTAAAGCTATTGAAGCAAAGATCAATATAACACGGAGTTCCAACATTTTATATAGTAGATTATAATCAGGATAGAAATTCACATATTTCCCAGCCAAGTTCGAGAAACTAAATCCACCTCAAAATCAGAAAGGTTTAGATATTAATGTGCCATAAAAACAAATCAATATCTTGAACCACAGAAAGCTCCTACAGTTATGAGAAGTCAAGTTATTACTTCCGATCACTCAATGTACAGACACATTCAAAGGATAACAAAACTTAGCAAACCAATCCAGATCTATAGCACAAATTCGTATTCTATCTACTCCATTCCGTCATTACAGCACATAATGGGGGAAAAAAACACAAAACTATTGAAACTAAAACACGACGAAATTAATGAACTAACAACAAGATATGAAATTAATGAACTAACAACAAGAGATGAAACACAAACACGTTCCATCACACTTAACACACACACCTTACTACTGAGAAAAAGCAATTCCTCGCCGTGGTCGTTCTTCCATGACGTCACGTGAGCACCGTACAGATACACCTGAATTAAGATCGAAAAGCAAACGTCAGAATCAAACAGAGCGAGAAACCGACACAATCGGTTTTTCTTCATCATTCCGTTAATTCTACGCTTTACATAATCGAAAACCAGTGCTGAAAACCAGATCAAGCATCATAAGCTAATTAACCGCGATAACAGTCCACAAAAACCTAAAACACCAGATCCGAATAAATTCTCTCGAGATCAGCACTTCGCGGAGCAAAACCGCAAATGAGAAGCGGCGAATGCGAAGCAAAAGTGGAAAACAACGAACGGAACCAGATCAAGGAAGAAAAACGAGAGATGCATTATGAGAGGAATGATAAGCGATTACCTCGGCGGAGGAGCCACGCGATTCGCGGAGGAGAACCTTGTCGTGGCCATTGACTCCTTTGCAGAACTCAACGTACGGAGAAGAAGAAGGTGCAGAGGTTTTTTCCTTTTCGCCACTCATGATAACAATAACAATAATAATAATAATAATGTTAATGATAGAACCTAAAAGCGGTGCCTATTGATGCTTCACTCTATCGATTCTGAGTATATATACTAACAGAACAAACTCGTAAACTCTCTTGATTTCAGGAATTTTGGATCGCGCGTTCTCAACTTCACCGCCACTTCTCAGAGGCGAAGCTACGCTTTTTTGTTTCGTTTCTCGGACACTCCCCCGAGATCCTCTCTCATATTGTGTGTACGTGCAACCACACCTCAAAACTTTGTTTTAAAGTAAATAAATAAAACTAAACTTAAACTCCACACAATTTACAATTTCAATATAAATGCTTTTTTTCTTAATTTTATAGTTATCTTGTTTTTTATTGCCTGTTTATTTATATTACTTATTACTATTTTCATAAATTCATTTACTTTTAGGATAAGTATTTTCAAGTTGCACCAATAATTATGTATATTAAAAACCATTTTATACTATTAAATTTATGCGTATTTATTTTAGACTTTATACTCTTTACTTATTTCTCAAAAAAAAATTGTGTTGATGTAAATATTTATGTAAAAGAATTGTTTTGGTTTCTATAAATAATATAGTTGTTCTTACACGAGTTGAGAATAAGACATCTCTTTTAACAGTTACAATTGACTAGTCTTCGATTTCGATCTTTGATCTCGGTCTAAGATAGATTATTTGCAAAAGGCATCTGACACTCAAATCATAAATCGGGATTTGATGGTGGATGTATTAACTACACTAATAAATACGTAAGTTTACATTAAGTGAAATGCATATTAAATATAGCATCATAATGGATCTCTAATTTTATACATGACCTCTAATTATGGACATGCATTAGGTCGATTCCTTGAATTAATTTTGATTTTAGAGTAACATTTCTTAACATAATTGTGTCAATCATATTATATTGAGATAGTGTTTTGTTAAGTTTGAGAATCACTTCAATCATGTTGACACGTTAACAATGTAGTTAAATCCTCATCAACCACTTATGTAATAATAGTTTAGTTAGAGATGTAAGTTTGAGAATCACTTCAACAATGTAGCTAAATCCTAATCAACCACTCATGTAATAATAGTTTAGTTAGAGATGTAATTAGTTGACGTGATACATGTATAAGGTTAAAATGATTAACGTGTATTACTAAAATTACATAAATAATTAACATGATCGACAATAAGACCTAACAATATGATATTATTAAAATATATTATATAATTGCTACTTTACGAATTAGTTTTTATGATTTAACGTGAAAAAGTTTTCAGTTTTAATCTTTATATTACTTTTATTAATATGAAATTTTCTACGTAGTCATACCCTTCTTTAATTTTGATGAGAAATGATTCACATAATCAAAACTAGTCTTGTATCGACCTATCAATAATAATATAGTAAACAAATAAATATATACACAAAAGTAGTTTTACTTTTAGTGTCCACACTTTGTTTTTTCTTGATTTAGCAACTTGCAAACTTTACTTTCTATATTTAACTTGCATCTTATCCTTAATATGTACATATTTTTCTTCCTTTTCCTCTTTTGTATACCTATATCAGAATGAAAATAACAAAATATAGAAAATTTGAAATGTTTAATAATATAAGATTAAAAATAAAGAATTATCAAAAAAATTGAAATGTTTGATTATAAAATATGCTGCTTTAATTAAAAATAAATAAAAATAAAAAATTTAGAATTTTATAATAGTGATTACATTATTTAAGATGGGAGAATTTCAAAGTTTACTTAAAATATAAGAATTTGTAAATTCTTCTTAATCTCAAATTTATGTATTTTTTGTATTATCTTTTTAATCGAATTTTAATTAAAACATCGTTGGCTTGATTAATAAGACTACAACATTGTTAGCTTAGTCGAAATTTTAGTATCATAATTTTAATATTATTTATTGATAAACGTTAATGAAGATTTTTTAAACTAAAGTTATATTTTATATTTTTTCACTAACATCTTATAGATTATTTTAATATTGATGTACATCAAAGTTAATTCAAGTTATTTCCTAATGAACCTTGGTTAAAGTTTTCTTTGTCGATATTAGCTGTGTTTACTACTTGATGTAAAAGCATTTACTTTTTTAAATTTATGATGTTGAATTTTATTTTCACTTAATCTTATTTTTCTCACCAGAATGACAATTTTTAATAATCATCAATTAATACTTTTTTTTAGATTACTATTAGTTAGTTGAAATTTTCTTGATTAATATTAAAGAAATTATTTATTTTTAAATATAAACTGTATATTCAAGTGACACTTACTTCTTAATAAATAAATTAATTAATTAAATATGTGAGTTTAATAAATGCTCATGAGAGAAACTAATAACGAATATCAAAGAGTTTTCTTTTTATCAGCAACAATGAATAAATAAATATGAAACACTTTATGAATGAATTATACAACTTACAAAAAAACTAACTAAAGTACTCTAAAGCCTATCAAACTACTTTAACAAAAATTTTCAAAACCATAAACTAGCAAGCTAAAACCAAAACTAATTCGAGTTTAAGCAATTCATAGATTGAAGACACCAATTTAAAATATCCAAGAGTTGAAATATATCAATATTCAAAGTAAGAATAGATTTACCATACATAAGTTTAATAAGTAAACTTTTTTTTATAAAAGTTTTCATATTAATCATCACTATGAAATTTTACATCTTAGTTAGACTGACATTCCAAATAATAACAATTATTTGTCACTAATTAATACGTAAATTTAAAATAAAATATATTATGAGAAAAATATATCATTTGAAATTAAGGGATATCTCTCACATCCACTAAATTTATGACCATGTCTCTATATCATCAAAGCAACTACATCCTTTAATAACCCTATCTTCCAAAGGTCACCTCTTCCTTACAAGGAATAATTCTATCTAACTAATATTAATGACACACGGGTTCAAATATAGATCTCAAAATATAATCTTATTTTTTTATATCTATTTAAAAAATTTATTTTATTTTATAATTGACCTTCAAATACAAAAATATAATTTAAAATAGAATTTCTAAAAATATTAAAATAGGTATGTTAATTGCTAGAGTGTTTCTTCCTACCTCTACATTTTTTCTTCCTGCACCCCTACCTTCTTCAAAATACCCAAATTACTTTGAAAAGTTTTAGATGATTCCAAAATAGGAGTGTTTCATAAACAAAATGTGTTTTTAAAATAGAAAATTTAAAAGATAAAAAAATCATTATAGAATCTCTTTTCTAGAATATATGTTTTAACTTCCAAAATGGAAAATTAAGAATTTATAAAATGTGTTCCAGAAAATATCTTAGGAAAACATTTGAGACAAAATAATTTGAAAGTCATTTTTAAGAGTCGAAAAACTATTTTTTTTTAAAAAAAAGGGGTTTTATGGAGAAATTTGTTGAAGCGCAAAAAAAACACCCTAATTAGAAAGTGAACCAAACTGCTCCCAACAACTCCAAAAGTAAATTATTTCTTCCTGTACCTCCATAGTTTCTCCTACACCCATAACTTAGGCAAAAGACTATTTTATTTTTGAAAGATACATTCTGAATCCCACAATCCAAAATGTATTTTTTATTTACATCTCCTCAAATTATATAATTCCAAAGATATTTATGAATTCAGAAATATCTTCTAAAACAATTTAAAAAAAAATCCTTTAAAAAGTACATTATAGGTTCCAGAATCCAAAAGTATTCTCAAATCTAAAAATATTTTTCAGATTCTCTAATCCAAAAATACATTATAAATTTAATAATTCAATATATATATATATATTATTTTATAAAAAAAACTCATTCTGGGTTATTCGAAAAGTATTTCTAACTTGGAAATAATATGGAAGTCCGAAATATAAAACATGAATAAAATAAATGATATTTTAAGTATTTTAAGAAGTATTTATGAAGAAACAACCCCAAAAAGTATTTTGCAGTGTTGAAATCAACAAATTTCAGCTCCAACAAATATTTATAGTGAACGAGAGACAGACGCTCAAAACCTCATCCGTGTTCTCTTTTCTTTTCAAAACGCATATAAATATGACTTCCAGAATTGAATTTCTTGAAGTCAATTTTGTTGTTTTTTATTTCTGGAATCTAATTTTATACAGAATAAAAGCAAACTGAAGCATAAAAGCGGTACTGGAATCAAATTTGATAATAAAAATGAGGAAGGGTGTAAATAGCAAAAAGGGAAAGTTGATGCTCCAACAAATATTTGGTCAAGTAATTTTCTCTGTGGGTTTGAGTTTCCTTTTAATTAAGTCTGTCGTAAGATTAGTCTAAGTGGGGAATTTAGATTAGTTGCAGGAAATCATAGTTTCCCTAACGGTGAGGAATAATGAGATTCAACATCAAGTCAATAGCTACTATAATACCAAATAAATTGACAATGTTAGTTAACTTGTTACATGTATGTGTATGAGCAAATCTGGCTGTGCAATTGACAATAAAGAATCACACTTTATTTCCAAAACAAATTACGAGTTCACTGATTGTTACACTCACTGTACACACTTCATCCTCAATATCAATACAACCTACGTAGACCGCATTTTGCAACCCAAATTGCTTTACCAAACCAATTTAAATTAAAAAATTAAATGAAGACTAGCATGAGACCCCAAAAATAATAAAAATAAAAGCAAACTCACAAACAAACTCTGGCCTATAAAATTAATGCCACACAGCTAACTCAACAAAGAAATAACCCTAAACATTCAAACCATTGGAAAGAGGTGGGAGAGAGGTGGAAAATCTCTTAGTTTCTCTTCATGAAAAGTTTCTAGGGAGCAGATGCAGCTATGCTAAAAAAAATACTGATCCAGTCCCCTTTTACTTCCTCATTGCAAAACAGAGCAGCACCCTTGAGATCTAACACACACTACAAGAAGTAAACATAAAAATGTCAACGAAGGAAAGAATAACTAAAATTTTATAATAAAAAATTCTTCTACCTGCAACTTAAACTGCAGGGAGCTGACAGAAGGCTGGGTAAACTTTCAAGAATCAGAACAACTGAAGGGCCATTTTGAGTTTGTTTTGTTTCCATTTGGGCAACTTGTAAAAGGCATCCTTGGACATCCCAAATTTCTCTTTGAACTCCGCAGATGATAGATAAGTCTGTATACATCATACAGCAGATAAATGAAATAGAAAATAAATTTAAATTGCAACTACAAAGAATGGAAGTAAACAACAAAAGGATGAAAAACAAGTAGAAAAGAGATTTTATAGCCAGATAATCCTGTATACCTCTCGCTTAGTCACATCAATACTTGTTATAGGATCTGTGCTTGTTATTTTAAGGCGTTCAAATGGATAAATCACAAGACCTTCCTCATCTTCAACTTCATTCTCTTTCACATCTTCCTGTATGGTAAGAGATTCAACTCTGGTGCTCACAGAATTCTCCTTGTCAATTTTATCAGGGTTTGATTTTGGCATTACTGGACTCACTTCACATTGCAACAGCCAAAAATAAATAAAGCATATTTTTAAGTAAATTAAAACACTAAAAGCATTACTCAAAGCAGGAGAGGGAGAGGAACGTTCAATTATCTCATCTGTTGTTTACCTTTAAGTGACCGAGGTATCATAGTTTCTCGTGCTGAAGGTGGCTGTTCAAAAGAAGAACTAAGTGCAGCTATGGCTGCAGATTTTGGTGCCAGTATTGCAGAATCTGGTGTCACAGATTTTGGATAGAGCTTTCTAACTACTGGAGGCGGGGTTGAAAGGTTCCTAGCATTAGGATTCTCGAAAGTAGCTGCCAGAGCATTAAAGGCTGGAGACCTGCCCCTTACACGAACACGATCAGGACTGACAGACATGCTGCGGGATGAACGTTGGGATTTATCTGGCACACTACTTGACCTTCCCCCATAAGATACCGGTGTTCTACGTTTGGGTTTCTGAAATATACCAGGTGTTCAACAACCAAAAAGAAAAAAATGCAAAACAGAAACAAAATAGACTGAAGTATTTTTTCCTCCAAAGTAGCAAGGCAGAGCAGATTAAAAGATCAAGTACATCAGTATGATCAGAGGTTAAAATGTAAACAAGTAGTTACAACTTACATCTATATCATGAAATAATTAGATTTGAAACCCACTCAACTCAAGCTTGTATCGGTTACTTAATCAAGGATCAGAATACACATGTCCTAAGATTAATATAATGTTTTATTTTCTCAAGCATGTGTCGCTCAACTGGGACTGACTGAATCTTTCATTTCAAAACTTGGGGGCGATATTGATATCAGACGATTGACCCACCCAATCATTAATAAAATCACTTTTCCTTCCCTAAACAAGTAGATATGCATAGAATTATAATTAATTTTAGGATAGGAGATAATTAGCTGCAGAAATGGAACAGTTTTTTATAATATAATTTTTTCTGTTCCTTTTTATAGTGGAACTATTAGAACATTTATGACCACCCAACGTATTTAATATATTTATATAATAAGCACTGAATATGCATAATGACTACATTATATGTTACAACATTTTCCACACAACCCAAATTAGCAGCAGTAATTATGGATCCTTAAAATTGAATGTGTTATTGTCCCAATATTTACATAAAAAAGGGGTCACGACAAATGTATTTTAAGTTGAATCGGAATATCATTCCCTGTATTTCTAACAAGAAAATAATACTAAAAATGAATAAATATTTTAAGCAAGGAACATTTATTTAGTGATTGTAAGAAGGGAGGGAGAAAATGCCTTACATCCAAAAGTGGAGCACCCCCACTTTTCACAAGCGTAAGCTTCCTTTGAAATGAGTTTCCCAGCATCTGCAAAGTAAAAGGAATTGCCAAGAGTCAGGATTTTAAAACGACCAGTAGTCATATGAATATTATATTGAGAACTTACTGAAGATTTTGCAGAATCCCATTTAAAGAAGCGCGTGAAAAAAGGTGGCTCACTCCCTTCCATGATAACATATATTGGAGCTACACGAGATAATTTTTCTAGAAGAAAATCATGCTCAAGAAATTTCTGTTCAAAATTAAAAAGAAGTCAATATAAATTTGCACGTAACTTTAAAAATTCTAATATGATGATAAACAATGTGATGCTTAAGACACAAGAATGCTTAAGCAAAACCTAACGATTTTCTAATGATACAGAAATGTCATAGGACCTAAATAAACATTAATCTGACTGAAAATACATAACAAAGTCTTCAAAACACTATCCACTAAATTATACTAGCATGTTGATGGCTTCTAGTAAAACCAGCCATACCTCGCCAATTGTTAGAGCCTGCATTCTACTTTTGGAGTCAACCTGCTGTCCAACCCAAACAAAGATTTCCAAATGACAATCCAAGATGAAAATGTCTTCTGTCATCAAATCATCCTGGGAGAAATTGTATACCTCTGTCACCTGAAAATATTGCTTCAGATTAATGCATTGCAGCAGAAAAGAATCCAAGTAATTTATCTTAATAAGCAGCATAGCCCACTGGAGTAAATTAACCCTAAAGATTTCATGAATGTGCTTCTAATATAAGCCAAGGTATAAAAAAAGTGTTCCATAGCTCATTGGCTACACTCCGACGGCAATCTTCGCCCAAACACACTCTCTAAAGGAAATGTGAACCACTTTGCAGTGATCAAGCATATGTTCTAAGTCCCTAACACTTGGTATTTAAGTCGGTTAGTAGTATCTGTTCTATTTTGCTGCTCAAGTGCTCATTATACAACAAGTAATGTAAGTTTGACTTCGAATTACATTTGCTGCTATGTCATAAATACATGTCAAAACAGACATCTAATTTACTGTAATAGCACATTATAAACTAGTTTGGTGACCTGTGCAATGCATGGGCTTATCAATAAAGAGCTTGAACAGCAAGGAATGCATAAGAATTATTGTAGAGGAAAGAGAAAAGTCAAACAAAATGGACACGTGACAGATGAAGATAAGAGAGAGGTCAAGGAGCAAGGCTTGAATATGAGGACAGACAAAGAGATTGAGGATGAGAGGTCACTAGGAAGATAGTCAATGAACTTCGGGTGGCTTACAGGCTTAGGCCTTGTAGAAGAGATAGTTCACTGCTTTGCCAATATCCGTCCTTGTTTTATTCTCATACTTGTCTTTACATTTTCTTCTTCAATTCTTACTATTGTAACAGTAGCAGTGCTCCCCCAATTTTCATACTGATCATTCATTGATATCCTCACTAATCACTTTCCTCCCTCACAGTTTTTCTACAGTAATGTTGGATTATGTGTCATTCAAACTGTATTTTATCCCTGTATTGGGTCTTCTCGCTTACATTTTCCAACACTATCAGGCTGATCAAACTAGCATCTATTTTAATAGAAATAATGTGTCACTTGTGTTTATAAAAATTGTCACTAAGCTTTTACTCATTAGACAAGCCACCAGACATGTTATAAATAATATATTTTTTGAGGCAAGATGTGAAGTTCTGGTTTAATGCACCTACATAAATTCCAAAATCATGTATGCAGAAACAGGAGCTTAAGATCAGTGGCTATACTCACCTTTAAATTCCCTGCACATTGCTCAGTCAGGTAGTGGAAGAAAACCATCATAAGCAAGTCAGCTCTTTGCCTTCAGATGCGGGACGGGAAACACATATATCAGTTTAGCAAGCAAAAAACTATCTCTTACCTTTAGAAAAGTGACAAGAAAATAGGTGAGGATCACTTTCAGCCTCTCTAAGGATCTTTTGACTGGGATATTCTGATTTTCCTCCTAACAAATCCCAAAACTGTTCAGATTCGGAACCTTCCCTCTGTGGTTTGGATTGTAAATTTGGCTGCAGAAATTGGTAGCCTATATGAGAACCAGATAAACAGATAAAAAAAATATAATTGATGTGAAGGTAAATTACACTCTCCTCCCTTCAAAAATGCCACAATTACACCATCGCCCTCTCTAATATTGAAAGCTACACTCTCTTTCCTTAACAGATGAAATTTGCTACATTGTAGTCCATTTTAAGGTAAACAAACCCTATAGTGAAAGTGAGAAACTACAAACAAACCTCCTAGGGACATATTTCCTCTATGAAACTTTTAATGTCACTAGTAACTAATTTAAAACATCCTATAATTGGTTTCGGATCTTCAGAAGATGAAGTGAAATTTAAAACATTTCTCAGCTTTGAAACTAAACCTAAAATCAGCATTTCATCCTTCAAAGTCTTGAAGTTGAAAGATCAGAAACTAATTGCCAACGAGGTTGAGAATCACAAAGAGATAAAAAGTTGTCCTTAAGAAGCTCCTTTAAATCAAAATAGATTGAAGTGAGATGCGTATTAATCCCCTAGGAAAGGAAATTACAATTTTATAAAATAGAGTGAACTGCAATGTAATTAAGCATTTATAATTATTTATAGATATATAATCTAGATATTTCTAATTATATAGGTTCTGCTCCTTACTTCTATAATTATAACATATATAGCTTATGTAAATAACAAACCTTTATCAAATCCAGCATCCTCTCAACAAGTTCCTGGTCTTCTGCAGTTGTAGAATTTCCAGACCAAGTAAAGACAGCTGGCCCATTATGAAGTATGTAACAGTAAGAGGAATTCAAGGAAGACGCAACCTGATTTACATAAGAATATGAAAAAAGAATAAATTAATAACATAAATAAATTTGTACATTCAAAAGTGTATTGCTCAATACAAAATGAGTGCATAGGCATATATAGCACTACTACAAAGAGAAATCAGGGCATACTGGTTCAACTTGTATAGCTTGCATATTATCTGGTCCAGAGCCTTGGATGCGGAATAATGCAACACCATTCTCATCGTATGTCTCATCAGGAATTTCTTTTCCAGCAATGTAAGTCTTGTATCCTTCACCAAGCCCACCCTAATGATTAAAGGAAAGAAGAGTAAAATGGTCAGTACTTCACACAAACTCACTAACGAGTAATTCAGTTCCCAAAGGAAAGAAGAGTGAAATGAACCTTAAAAACAATTAAGCTTTGGAGGATAGAATAAAATTGGACTGGTTCATTGCCTTCATATATACGAGCCTGCAGTCAATTAGACATGCATAATATCAGTAAGGACAAATATATATCTGATAACTGAAAAGGACCATTTCCATAAAATTACCTGGCAAGCAAGAAACTTCATTGACTCAACCATTTTGCTTGCTAATGAGTTAGCTGAAGCTTGTTCTTCCTGTTTTTGACTAAAAGAGCTTGTAAACAATGCAGGCAATAGATTCACAATACTCCAAAGACAAATTTATAGCAAGAATGAAACAAATTCTTTTATGCATAGTCCTAGAACAGTTATCAGTGCTGCAAATAGTATAATCATATTTATAAAATATAGGTTAAATTAATCTGCTGGCTCCAATACTCTATGAGAATTATTTTGATAGGTTCCTGTCTAGGACTAACCCTCATAAAAGCTAGTGATGTTAACATTTCTAGAAGTACCTACGATTTAAAATAACAAATGACGCCTAAAATTTTGAAAACTATTTTCAACAGGACCACTGAAAACAATCTGTTGTTAGGTTCCTACAAAGATTCAAATTGAAAGAATAGACAATATATCCAATTATATTTTGAACTATAGGTACCTATGTAAGAATACCCTAAACATAAAGGGGCATGCAGATTAATTTAACTGTTACTGTATTCTTCAGCTACAGTCTACATGTGAACAATTTGCCATTGGATTATTTGTTGCATATAAGTGGAACTGGAATCAAATAATAAATATTTTACCTCAACACTATTCTTTCCAATCCACGTTCCAATAAGACAATCTTCTTTATCCTCTCCAGGATATGTATACTGAAAGATGTAGCAATCTCCACTATAAAATTTTGACTGATCAGAAGCTTGAAGAATAATCTTTTCCTGGCCCTTCACACGCCAAACCTGCGCAGTTAGAGTAAAACTATTGTCAACAAACAGAAGCAAAAAAGCAACATTTAGAATTGTATCACAACCTCTCCAGCCTGATAAAGAGAAGTATAAAGGAACCCTAATCCGCGAGTAGAATAACGAACCCTAATCATGGTGTTTTGTTTATTTTCTTTTCACACACGAAACTACAATCAATGGTGTCATTTTTGTTTTAAAAAAATAGCCCTCTGAACTCGCAAGCTCAATTGCAAGCTCGTGAGTTCGGTCGAGCTTACTCAGTTCACGGCAAGCCTACCAATCCTGCTCCAAAAACGAGGTTGCTTACAATTTAACTTGGGCAATGGGTATAGGAACATAAACTAGTACGTTTTTACATGTTAACACCCGATTTTGATAACCATGCATATACACTCTAATTTGCATAGGAAGTGGTATGCTTCCAATTCTACACTAAATCCTTTTCATAATTCTAAATTCACTTTTACAGAGGATATCAAGCAGTTACTTATTTAGTTCAATATGAATTCCATGTAATCAAAGTTTAACATATCCCAGATGTATGATAGAATGCAGCTCTTTTGTACTAAAACGCTGGGTATTCTGCTTCTCTTCTAGATTAGAGACCGTGCTTTCAAGGATCTCACATTAGTTCTAATAAATTCTCACATTAGCAGATATCGATTAAACAAGATATAAAACCATTAAGAAACTGATCAAAGTAAAGTTACATCAAGAAATATCAGTTTTGAGAGAAGATTTGTAACTAGCACAGTACCTGCAAATGCCCTGTGCAATCAATGTGGGGTTGAGGTTCTTCCCTCACTGGATCAGCTTTCAACAAACCCTTCACATTTACTCCTTGGCGTTTTAGAAGAGCTACAAAGTCAAAAGTAATAAGCATGGGGAAAAATTGAAATATATTCTTTTTAACATTATCAATGATGTTGCTGATGACAAAATTTATTATAATAAAAATCACTTTAGACACAATAAGTGTTTTTTTATCGGCAAAGAATGAATAAAATAAATAGGGGTATTTAAGGGATACCTCAACCCTTATAAAAAAAACTATTTCTCAGAGCTCCCAGGACATCAAGCATCATATAGATCTTACAACAGATCCCCTCAAAACATTAACTGTACTACTACAAAATATCCGTAGAGCTTGGAGCAAAAACTCTGGACCAGACAATAGCTAACTATTGTCTTACAATAAATGCTACACTGAATTATAACAACAATACTGCTATTCAGCCAACTAATTTACCAGCGGAGGACCTGCAATCCCAGACCCTTTAATTGCAAACTCAGCACACTTCAAACCAACTATATTGCATTTTATCTATAGTTAAAGTTAATAGCTGTAACATAACATTATTTAACACTTACCCGCTACCTTGCCACGACCATCTTCAGATACTGTTACATCAGCCGTCTGTGGCCAAGAATCAAATTTGGACCTGAACATCACTGTTTCAAATCCTTCTATCACACGAATTATTTGGGGTTTCAGTTTATCAATGCCGCTGGCTAACTCCTGTTTTCGGGTCAAATGTAACAATAATCAAAACTTCCACCAAAACTAAAACTTATAGCAAATGTTAAATGATACTAAGAAAGAAATGTGTTACATCTGCAACTCCACTTGCACTTTTTCTTTCATCAAGAGAAGTATTTCTACCCATCCAGACAAACACTTCAAACCCACAATCAAGTATATAGCATTTATTTGTGTCTAGTAATTCCCTTTTCAAAGAATCAGCCTCCACAGGTTCTGCCTGTCCCTTTTCAATACTGCAAAATTGATAATTTCATCAAAAATAGATTTTAAGAAACCAGATAGATTCCATCAGTGTACTGTCAAAATAATCAATTTAACAAATTCTCAGTATTATCTCCTTTTTTTTTATCAGCAATACTCAGTATTATCTCCTTTAGACCAAAAGAGTTGTAGATTTGCAAGTATTAATGAATATGGTTTCACAAATCACAAATGAATTAAAAACAAGGGTAAATTCTTCTTTGACCCATCAACCTTGTGCCACATGTGGACGAACTAAACCTTAAAGGCAGAAAAAATATGTATGACCTCATATTTATGTGTGTAAAACCACTTGCATCAAGAAAACCATCAAAAGATCATAGGAATCAGGAAATGTCACGTGAGTATATCTTACAGCAATAAAACAAGTTTAAACCTCAAGCAATACCAAAAAGCTGAAAACTAACCAGGTTTTTCCTTCAAACTGTTAAGATTTTCATTTAATCGTTGTTTACTAGAAGCTAAAAAATGTTTTAATGGGTATCCTCTGCAAGTCACTTGTCATTTCAGCTTACTTTTTAAAAGTTTACTTGACATCAGGGTTTTACAGTCAAAGTGTGAAATACGGGGAGTCTCATTTGAAGGAGAGGAAGGGGGCGTTCCATTTACACCTTTTCAAACTCTAAGATGCTAAAAATTAAAGGGTGTAACAAAAAAATTACCCTAAAACAATGGGGGAAGTGGAAGACTAAATAACATGTAAACACATCAATGATTTTCATCCAAATGATATTTTAACTAAAAAACAATGGAACAGACTGGAAGTGCAAACAAAAACCAAATTATTAGGGATAAAACAGAAATAACATATTACCAGAGCAGCTTCAGAGGGCGAGAATCAGTAGCCTTATCATCATCACCAGCTGTTTTTCTTGGAAGAGGAGCAAATCCCCCAAAGAAACCCCAGAATTCCCCAGTTTCAGGATCAGCCATCAACTTTCCATCCTCTGCATAAAAGTGCAGATATAGATATTCAATTCATAATAATCAGTAATAACCTTTAAATTTTAAAGCAACAAAATATATTTGTTCACTTACCAACAGCAGCTACATCACATTTTCCATCATGATAGGTATCCTTAATATACTGTACAACTTCCAAAGCTTTAGCCCTTTCTTGAATTGATGAATTGGAACCATTAAATTGGAAAACTTTTGATTCGGTATCCAGAACAAAAATATCATCATGATTCAGTGAGGCTCTAGCAAATGGAACCTATAACCAACATAAATTGTTACTCAACATGGAGAAAACAATGTCTATATATGCATGCATCTCATTCGATGCGGACAAAGACAAACAACACTTAAACCTCAATGGCAAAGGAATAATCTGAAACTTACCTCTTTGACATGTACAACATGTTTTCCTCTGCATACAAACAACCGTGTCTTATGCTTTTCAGCTTCAGGATGTTTGAAACCAGAAGCAACTCCACCTTCTTGAGGGATAATACATGGTTTGAAATAAGACAAGAACTTTTCAGTTTCATGGCCTTGCACTTCACGATACTGAACAGCACGTCCTCCAAGAGCTGCATCCAGCTCAACTGTTTTGATGGCTGCAACACCAGCTTCATCCTGTTTTAAAGTTAGAATCATTAGGTAACACGCATTATGCATATAAAATTAAAACTAGTTTTTAACCACAAAAGTGGGGAAACAAAATTAAATATATATTAGATATATATTATATTATATATAAAAAACGTTACCTGACTAGTGTCTTTACCAAGCCAGTAATGGATGTCATGGCGCATAGCACCACTTTTTGATGCAGTTGTCTGCAAACAAAGTGTCAGAAACAAAATAATATTCATACTAGTGAAAAAACTTAATCATATACAATGCAACTTTTTTATGCAGTTATCTACAAAGTATCAGAAATAAAATAATACTCATACTAGTGAAAAACTGTTTCATATACAATGCAGTATGCACAAGCAACTTACGCAATGTAGCCAAATAAGTTCTACTAAAGAATATGAAGAGATTTGAATCAAAGACCTCGTACAATCTTTCTAGCACATGGGAAAGACGCCAACAATACCTTTTAACTGAATCATGCTCACATACAATTAAGAGGAAATAATATATTTTGTAAAGGGGCATAATTTTATTTTTAATTTGAGAAAACATGGTGCACCAAAACTGAAAGATATATAAAAGCTCCATAGACCATAATCAATATTTTCCAAAGAAAAATGAAGACGGAATTGATCCACTTGCCATTACATACCAATATTGTGTTTGCCATGCCCCCAACAATTGCTTTTAAATTATGATGTTCATACATTTTGATAATAAACAGAAATAGTAACTTCGTGAAACAGAATATACCAACATAAGGATACTATTGCATGAATGAATAAGCAATTTCAAAATGGCTAACCTTTAAGATCACATAGGAGTCTCCAGTGAAAAATTTCCCATAAGAGGACTTTGGAACAGGAACTGGATTAAAATTCTCAATACGCCATATCTCAAGTCCACTGTACATGGTTAAGGAAAATAATGCACTGGGTACAGATCAAACATCAAAGTATCAAATTAAAAAAAAAAACATGGCATAACCAAATGAAGAAGAAACCTCGAACAAATCTTCTACATAAGAAAATTTGATAAATAGTGAAAAGTACAATATGTAATCAAGAAGCAGGATACGCCTTTTGTCCAGCTCCCTGGAAAGCTGGATCCAGATCCCTCATGGAAACTGCCATAATATTCTTCTATAGCTAGAGTAAATATTGCACAGAATTTCCCTGAAAAGAAACCATAAATAATGTAATGACTGGTTAGAAAAGGGAGATCAAGTATTAATTTTCCGAATCTCTGACAATAGAGGATGAAAAAGGAACTGCAAATGCTTCCCCAAACAATTTCAACAAAGAAATTCTGGCACTACGACTACTTTATTCAAACAGTAGAGATATTTCTCAGGAATTAGAATAGGTTATACACAAGGTCAGCACCATTATTTATAGTTTGCTAGCGATAAGCAATAAAAGGGAAAGAGCAGGCAAGGCAAATTGTAGCTGTTCGATATTTTGTTCCCTCTACCATTTGGATTTCCAACTAAATAAAGAGCTTATTTACCTAAATTCATGTTCACAAGTTAAGAAGGATGTATCACAACGAAAAAAAGAAGAAAAGGTACACATTCTTAAGCATGTCACTGTCAGCAACTACACGCTCACTCATGGTTGTTCACAAGCACGTAAAGAAATTGCACTTTCAATAAATACAAATGCCTTCTCATAGAAGTTTCTTAAAAACAGACAAAAGAATAACAGAAAACTGCATCCTGTGTCACCATGTCCGTCCAGCATACCTATCTAATACCGCTAAATATTATGGTAGCCATCAATTGATACAAGTTTAAGTTATGTGATTCGTACACGAAGAAAACACACACATCCTCACTTTTGCAACCAACACAGCCTTTGCACTGCACTGACCAAAATTTCACTAATTCGTGGAGTTGCCATTGGAAGGAAACCCCGTCACGTGTCAATAGCAATTCTACTATTCTGAAAGAATTGCCTAATAATATCAAATCAGAAAACACAGAGAGAGAAAGAGGTGAAAGGAGCTAATATCCACCATTCAATCTTATATGAAATAAATTAATAAAAATCAATTTCGATCATCCAAATAACAATGAAGGGTCAAGATTAACTCGTCTAACTATCCCTCTCCCTAATAAAATATATAAAACCACATAATATAACTTATCCAACGCCAAAGCAGCTTCAGAAACAAAGGCATCCAACGTAGAATTTTGTCAAAACAAGAGAAAGAAACCAAAATCCCGAAACTCTCCTCTAGACGACACACCCCACCGCATCCGCGTGCCACGAAATGCACACACCCATTCGAAAAACACGCCACCGTATAACAGTAACAAAAAAGCACAAAGAAACTACCCGTATACCTAGGTAGTAACTGACACGTATACCAAAAAACAATACGCCACAGTATCACTTGACTGATCCCGAAAACTCAACTACGCTAAAAACGCTCAAACACTTCCCTGCGATGTCGTTCCATTCCCCAAAAATCTCGAACATCAATATCTATGAATAATTTGCCAAATAATTATAATAATTAAATAAATAAATAAACACACACACACGCAGACAGGCAGGCATACAAATTCTTCGGCATCCGAAAAACAAGAAAAACCGCAAAATCCGATTCAGGAAAATCAAGTCCAATCGCACTTCAGACCAATCAAGAACAGATCGAAATTCGAGAATAAAAATTAAACACAAAAAACTGTCACTGAAAACGGATTCAATGAGCTTCATACCTGGAGAAAGAAGAAGCGGAGATACAGCAGCAATCGATTTTTTCGTTACCAAAAAAAAACAAAAAAAAAACACGACCTCGAGCTGAGAAAACCGGAATCGCGAAATTAAAAAAATAATTTAAAAAAAAAAAAGTGAATGAATCGGAATGAATAGGAGGCACAGATCCAATGAGAGGCGCAGAAGCGGAGGGTTTTAGCGGCTGCGGAAAACGGGAGGAAAAGGAAGGTGGCGGAAAGTGAGAAGAGGAAAGTGGGGACTGAAGAAGAAGAAGAAGAAGAAGAAGAAAGAAGAGAAAGAGAAATTTAGAGAGAGAAAGAATATTTAGGGGGAAAAGAAACGAAGTTGAAGAAAAAATAAAAAAAGCGAACAAATGAGGTGTGTGTGTGTGTGAGAGAGAGAGAGAGAGAGAGAAAGAAAGCGAGGGAATGATGAAATGCCAGGCGTGCTTATCACTAACGGCAACATAACCCCAACCCCACACTACACCACACACATGAACTGTAAAACTGCGTTTTTAATATTTTCTTTTCAGAATCCGAATTAAATAATAAATTAATTAATAATTTTCTCTCTTTTAATTATTTTTTGCTTTCTGTTCCTCATAATTACTTTGTGGGACACCAATGGTGAAGAAAAAAAAAGGCAGGTTATTGCAATGGTGATTGTTGTCTTTGCCGCTGCTTCCCACACAGTTCGAGCTTCAGGTGCCACTTTGTCGCGGTTTTGGCTCTTAGAACGCGATTTTCATAAGCTGCGGTTAAATCCAATCTCTTAAATGAAAAGTTCAAGTTAAACACGACACTTTGCACTTGCAACATTAGTTATGAAGTTAGGACCAATTGAGTCAGTCCGACTAAATATTATATTTAGTGAATGAGTTTAATTATGGTGTCTTCTTTATCATTTTTATTTAAATAAATCATTGTATTTGTAATTGGTGTCAACGGGACATAAATGAAAACTTAATAATTGCTCCAGAAATGAAAGCAACCGTGTGAATGTAGGTTGCAGTTGGCGACCGAAACGTTAAATCATGTATTGTATATTTACTACACTTATTCGTGATTACGTGTTGTTTTCGCGTGAGTTTTTCCCATTATGGATATATATTGTTGAAGTATCTAATTCAAAATAATATTTTTATGACACTATCGTAGAACATGTATTAGTGGAGTGTATAATTCAAAAAAATATTTGTTGGATTTCTGAAATTTTAAACACGATTATAACACAATTTTAAAAATAAGAAATACATATTAATTTTCTAAAAACTCAAATTTATTGTATAAATTTTTAAGTATGATTATAAAAATAAGAAATAATTCTTTTAACCAGGAAAATTAAAATATATTTATGTACATTAATTTTATTTTCAATTTATATAATATATAGATTCGTGCTTATATGTCTTATATTTTAGAGATTACATGTATCTATTTCTCTTATCGTCATATTAGTATATCTGCTTAGGTTTAGTGTTGTGAAGTTTGAACTTACTTTTTAAAATAAGTGTTTTTTTAAGATTTTTATGTAGTAGGATCGAGTTAGATAGTGATTAAATGCAAATAATTAGGTTTGGACAATACATGAGTTAAGGGGTTTATGTAGAGTCAATAATGCGCTAATTATGTTGTGGTTGCATGAGAAAGAAAAAAACAATATAAATTTTTATTTTTATTTTTAAATGGAATGAATCAGTTTGTTTATTTTAAGAAGGTTTGAAGGCGTTGAATAAAATTTGGTTGACCAATGGTGACACGTAAGAAAGTGATTTTCCTTTGGTTTAAAATAAATATAAAAATAGATGTGAGTAGTATTGGAGAGAAATAAGTCTCCAATGATTTTAGTTTATTTAAGAATATGATTTAAAATAATTGTTGATTTAATTGAAAGTTGATTCGCAATGATTATTTGTTTTTAATAAAAGATAGTTAGGTTGAATTGTGAATAGAGATGAGAGTTTGAGGTTGGCAATGGAAGCAGAAATGGAGAAAATTGGGAAAGGTCGGTCACCGGCTAATGCTATTATTATTCATGTAAATTGCCATAAAGCATAAATGGGTGGGCCTCTAAACTTTACTATCAAAAAAGTATCATGCTCCTTATTCAACTTTTTTTTTCTTTTTTATTAGAGAATAAATAAATTATTACAATATATTCAGTCTAGTCTCGTATTAATTAAAATTAAAATAAATTATTTTGATATATTTAATATAATATTATATTATTTAAAATTTGAGATAAATGATAATTTATATTTTTTTTAAGATAAAAGATGACAGAGTTAAAAGTTAAAAAAAAACAATACTTATTTAGGTTGAGGCAATTGTTTCCTGCACCCAATCAATTTTGACTGGCACCCGACAAAAATTTTAAAATTCCATTTTGCCCTTGTCTTCTTTATTAAGAAAAATGGTGAAAATTGGATATTGGCCTCCAGATGCACAAGTATGAAAGGGATTGTTGTTCATTCCAGATATAGAAATCTGTGTAAAAAATTAAGATTTTCAATTTAATATTTCGAACATATATATCCGTAAGACAAAGAT
>Ga0123342_1000259_pt1 | contig 77051 bp, 50 predicted proteins | sample Turbeawhitnodule_FD_89960 | JGI IMG/M metagenome (GOLD analysis project Ga0123342, IMG submission 89960) | Root nodule microbial communities of legume samples collected from Mexico - Turtle bean Mexico white nodule | ecosystem: Host-associated > Plants > Roots > Nodule | place: Mexico: Nepantla... | reverse complement strand
ATATACAATGAATTGTCCTCATCTCTAGTCGATGTGGGATCTCCATCACACCCCCCTCACGCCGAGAGTGATAGATAGAAGCTCGTGCGTGGGATAACATATTATGGGTGGTGGCCTGATAAATCTAACAAATACTCGCTAGGATAGGATCGAAATTGCTCTGATACCATATTACCAAGTGGACTTTAAGCCTAACTCAACCCCATAAAACCGGCTCATAGGGATGAGGATTGCACCCACATATATAAAATGAATTGTCCTCATCTCTAGTCGATGTGGGATCTCCATTATATATATATATATATATATATATATATATATATATATAAAATGCTTATTACGTATAGTTAATTCTATATATTATTCTAAACCATAAAAGAGAACATGCATTTATTTTATCATCAGTTAAATTATGCAGAATTTTAACCAGAACAAAAACATTCTAAGCATTGCAACATTTACACCAAGGTTATATAGAGTATATATAGATAATTCATCACAATGTGTTCCACCTTTTATTCATAAATAGATGAATAGTAATACCTGCCAACTGCAAGCATGGTCAACAATTTTTTGTAATTCCTCAGCAGTACCCCTACTCAGCAAAGCTTCCAAACCATCAACGAGTTTAAGAAAGTCATCACATTCATTCATTAACTTCTTGTATTTCCATGGTTCAGCACGAAACACAATCTAAGACCAACACAACCATCATCAATTTTCATCATTCAGTTGAAATTATGAGTAGCAAAGAACAGAGAGAAAAATGTAAATTACTTTCCAAATTAGCAAAATAGATACAGAAAGAGGGGACTCGGTGTTAATATACAGTAGAAAATGCTAATGAAATACAGATGGTAAGACCAGCACACACTGCAAGGCTTATCAATTCGATGCCATCCAAATTGACTTGGGTAAAGAATATCAATAGAGTTTTGTAGTACCACAACAAGAGTTCAACTAAAATACAAAAAAACAAATTGATACGTAAAACTGCCAATAATACTAGTTTGTCCAAAGTAACTACCCTTTTTTCCACAAGAAATTTGACAACAAAAAAGGGTTCCATTAGAGGGAACCGTAATAGAGAATCACCACTTTCTTCCATTGCATCACCCATCACTACAATTTATTTCTTAACAGAGTTAGATGCATAAAATAGTAAGCTTTTTAAAAACTCAATGCAACCTTCAGACGAAAAACAGAAAACTAACAACAACCTTGCAGCTTTCAACACCCAGTCCATATATGGCAATCATGAGAGCCAATAAATACATTAAAAACATACAAAAAATATAACCAACAAGAAACAGAATAAAACATAAGGATGTAGAAACCTTTTTTTCCAGCTTCCGACACTCTGCTTGAAGCTTTTCCATCTTCTGTGTTTTTCTTTTGTCAGCCTCTTCTGTCAAAAACTGTCCCGAAAAATAACCGCACTCCTTCCGTACCTAAATGAATTCAGTAAAAAGAAAATAATCCCACCTTGGTATAAATCATCAGAAGTAATAAAATCATCACTAGTAGCAGAAGTAATAAAATATTAGGCAAAAGAAGTGTCAATACACAAGAAAACATAGACTATTTAAAGATCTTCATCAAATACCTGAATTTCAAGTTCAAGTGTAGATATTGTTTCCATGAGCTGAGAGTACTTGGAATAGAACTTCATGGTGGGATCAATTTCATTGCAGCTAAGCAATAGATGAATGCGTAATGCTCCAATGTGCGCCCATGCACAACCAATAGTAAAATTGAAATCTAAGACAGGAAAAAATGAGAAATATAAATATAACAGAGAACATTCTAAACAAGAAGAATAAAGATACATATATAATAGGTATTCAATGCTTCCAGGTCACAGCTATAATAAAGAATTCAATGCAACAGAATACTGCATTAAGATGCTTTTTATAATTTTACTCAACTTTTGTGGCCATATAAAAATCACAGTCAGTTATTATACATGTTTATTAAAGTGGAGAATAATTAGCAAATTTACCAGCAGCATTAGTCTGAAGATACAGCTCTCTAAGCAGTGGAACTATGAACTTCTGCACAGAGTTTTTCAACCTTTGATGTCTTGATGAAGCAACAAGAGAGGTCAGCAAATAGATGCTTTCTTCCTAGATCAGTTAACACGGGAATGAGAATAAGAAAACCATTCAAACAGAGCCCGCAAAACTTAGCAACTGTTAATTGTTGATGAAGAGTCTCTTTCTTAATTCAGCCAAACATTTTGAGAAGTTATTTTACAACTTTACAATCATACACAGAAGGGAGGAAATTTTACAAATAATTATTATGTATTTCTTATTCAACTTATAATTAGTGTTCACAAATTTTTGGAATAGAGGTATATTATACTTACGAGAAGTCTAAAGTATAACAGCTCAGAATAAAATCTAAAAATGGTATTCTAAAGACATACCGTAAGTGTATTCTTCTCAGACGAAGAAAAAGTAGATTCAATTCTAGCAAATTGATCCGCATCAAAAGATTTTTTATGTGCATAAATAATCTGCATTTAAGAATACCATAGGCATGAATCAGTAGAATAATTTAGACTCAAATGACTTTGTGATGAATGAAAACAATAATTTTACCTGCTGGAAAAGAGAGCGAGCAGCAGATAAAAGAAAACTAGGTAGATATGTGCCATGATGAGAACATTGCCACAGATTAAACAAGGTAACTCTACACTTGAGACATTGCACCCAAAATTCCTTTATAGCATGTGTGCTTTGCCTGAAAATATTATCCAAAGGATGATAGACTTTCAGTACCAAGATGTACAATATTAACATTAGTTAATAAATAGTCATATACAACAAAACAACCACATAATACTAAAAAGCACATTGACAAATATTTAACCAAATCAATAAGATGCAAAACAGCTACCTGCATGCATGTCAAAAAATATCTGCTAAGTCCCTCCCCAATAGTTTCATTTCTCGTTCATATTATTATTGGAATATATCTGCTAATGACCTCTTAAAAATCTAATCAGTATGAATTAGTGCCTTCTCAATCATGCTCATACCTCTACCTAATTCTTAAATATTTTACAGACTAGTTATAAATGAGAGAAATAATAGTCAAATAAATAGGTTAAAACTAATTTTAACACAAACAAGAAAATCAACTACATTTCTTTTAGACATATAAAAGAAAATGGAGGGACATTGAGGGGCGGCATAAATAAGGACTGATTATGTATGTTTTATTATTTGAAATTTTGTTTACCAGGTTGCATTGCAATCCTTACCAGGTAAATACATTTTCCTCTAATCCTAATTTTCAGGAATTAGGTGTTTGAAAATTATGATATACATACTCAAGTATGTTGAAGATTTCAGGCAGAAATTTCTTCCCCGTGTAATTAACAACATGTGACTTGATAGCTTATGGGTAATGAAGCCCCAGTATTGACTAATAATGACTAACGACATTAGTTTATTGGAAGCTCCACTAAATCAAAACATCAATAGCACATAACAATTATGTAGTTATGAAATTATATAATAAACTCACGTGATCTGCAACACAGTTGATGCACTGAAAGGCTCAATGAGCATGTGAGGTAGTGCAGTTGTATCGAAGACATCAATCTTTGCAATGTTCTGAGTAGGGAAAAATATCATAAAAAAAAAGTCAGGGCAAATTAGTAGGAAAACTAAATATGAAAGCTCGCAATTTTCCAACTTACTGCGTACCTTACTAAATTTAGGGAACCATACCCAAATAGATTCATGCCACTTAAACCACATCTCCAGAATAAAGCTCGCAATTTTCAAATTTACTGTATCACTCCCCCAAAAAAAGAAATAGAGAAACTTCAAATTCCAGAGTCAGCATATTAACCAAGGAAAGGAAAAACTGGACTCCTTCAAGCCTTTACACCAACCTGTGTCCACTGATGCCCATGCATTAAGGGTCCACAATATCTTCTGGTGTGGCACAAACATTTGTGGAGGCCTTGATGAGAAACTCAATGAAAATTTCAAAGCAAAGTTCAAAAGGTTTGATAGACATCCCACAGCCTATTAACAGAATCAAAGAAACATGGAAATTAAGTTTCCAGATTATGTGCAGCATAATATAATAAGTGCAGCATAATATAATACAAGGGTCTCATCTGTCTATATTACAAAGAAATATTTTTTCAATATCGATAAAGAAAATTTATTTTACAATAACCCAATTCAGAAGAGAAAAGCATGAGTAAACAATCAAACATGCACTGACAAGCAACCACATGGAAAAACTGGAAAAAAGAAACAGGTAATTGTGATCAATATTACTTGGTGTGATCCTTCAAGATCATCCAAATGAATTGATGTAAGTTTCTGCAGTAACTCCATGTCCCAAAATAAACTGGTATAATCAACTGGAAGGAACGTATTCTGCCAGGCCTCAAATGCAGATTTTTGGCACAACATTTCACATGAAAATGAACAACAAGTAGCTGAATTTTCAACAAAAGATGAACTGTCTTTGGATCCTGTATTCAACTGCAACTTCTGTTTTTCATGTTCAAACCTTCTTAGCAGCACCTGTGGAACAATTTAACAATCAAATTATTGAAGTGGACATTGTAGATATCAATAACATCATGAAAGGTACAGACCTGATGTGTCTGCTCCAACTTCTGAAGATCATGGATATTATCCTCATTACTCCTTTTCACCATTAAAAATGATGAGTTTGAGACATCTATACAATTATAAATAAAGAAAGAAATAATAAGTATCCACTGACAAGCCACATAAACAATTAAACAGTAAATATGATAACATTCATCGGTATCAGCAAGGAATAAAACCTGAAACATTCATATGTTGACTTTCATTGTACAGCATTAAAGGGGAAAAAAGTTGAAGCCATTCTAGAAACTTCAAATTCATTATGAAAAGAGCAAATTGTAAAAAAAATAACCTAAAAGTAGATGGGAAGTACAGGAAGCAAAAAGTAAAAAAGTTATAAACCAATCTTTAGAAACATTAATTTAGGGCAAGGAGGAAAAATAGAAGATTATAAGGAGCCCAAAATTACTGTTTCTGGCATGAACAAATAAACTCTAAATAAGAATGGATTCGGTAACATTCAAGACAAAGGAAATAAGTGTTGTCCACATTGATTAGGATGGAAAGAAAATGAAAGAAAATAATCAATTTTGCAACATCAGTATCATAATTAATACAATATGGTAAATTATAGAAGACATCACATGCTAAAAAAACACAGGTTCAAGTTCTATTCCAAAGACGGAGGCTACAGCCCAGCACATAAGGCTCCAACCTAGTGAGGTTTTAAGGTTTATAGAGGGTAATGTGCCAGTCTTACTCTTGCAAGCAAAGGGACTAAATATCAATCATGCAAACATAAATATACACCATCAGGAAATTTCAGAGAAATTTATTTCAAAAGATAAATACAACTGAAACTGACCTATCTTTAAACTAGATACGGGAAGAAGACTAAAGGATAAAATTTGTGGTTCATTTTTGTATATCCAAATAATTCTAACTCTCCATGTGAGTGGTGTCCTAATACCGGAATAAAAAAAGTTACAGGGGAAATAAATATGCCAATAATATACCTTGCATAACCAGGAAGCGGAGTTCATGATCAAATGATGCAACAACATCAGTAAGATGGCTGCTCAAATTTCCTGGAAGTACTGAATAGAAAATTAATTAAGAATGAACAAACATATAAAAATACAATGTAAATTAAAAAAATAAAATTATTGGAAAAATATTCCCATCTTAAGAATAATTGACCACTTAACTAGTTAATGATGCTCAGCTTGTGAGCAATTGCTGAGTTGATTAACCATTTAAGAAGTTAAAAGGATAAATGTTCCTAAACTGAGAATATCTTGACCTTGGTATTTGAAATTTTCCAAGAAATAAATAACCAAAGAGGACTTTAAAATACTAAACCTTGGTATTTGGCTTCTGTCTTTCTGGGCCAAATTGTTTCAACAAATTTCAAAATCTGATGATGCTGATCATGTAAATCTGAAGAGGAGGGCAAAAATGGGTGACCACCATGAATCCATAATAAGGATTTTTCCGAAAAAGAAAACATCTTCAATTTTTTGCTCTCCATCTGTTAAAGAAGTAAAGATTGTCTGAATATAATACAAAATAAAAAAGAGATATTTTGGTGACACTAAACAAAAAATGTGAGAAGAAAATAAGTGTTCACTCACTAAATAGCCAAAACTCTATTCTTAGCTTACCAAAAAATCATCAACTGCTTCTGGACAGATATCTATAAACTTTTGGGCATCTTTCAGCAAAGAATGACAAGAAATTATCATCTGATCAAACTTCAAAGAAACAAAGTATCGCCAAAATAAAACATGGTCCTCGATGAGATTACAGTATAACTGTATTTTACAATCAAACGACTGGTCCTCAATTAGCTTAGGAGCTGAAACAAATTTGCAAAGTATTTCATCTTGCAAAACATGAAGGGACTTCAAAAGTGGAATGAAGCAACTGGTTTCTTCGTCAAAACTATGTTGGCTCTCAATATTGCGTTGCTGGAATGTTAGCCTTAGAGGATCAAAGCAACTAATAGCATTAGAGAGATATTTAGTTTTGCTATTTGATGGAGCCATATTAACTATATCAAGCGACAACAATGGCATGAACTGCAAATCAACATCTAGTTCGTCACGGCATGAAATATACTCCCAAAGAGGATGTTTCATCATCTTTTCTATCAGTATGACAAAATTATTAAAGAACAGGCAGAAGGGCTGCATTTGAGAACTCAACCACTTAAACCTTAGAAGATAGAACTTAAAATCACTTTCAGTAGCTTGTTCAATTGTCCAATTGGCTGCAAAGAATAGCATCTTATTTGTCAACTCCGAATCAAATGTACACTCCCTTTCATAGCCAGAAATACTCACATTTGAAGCCTTAGGAAACATAAGTTCACGTAAAGTCATCAAATCCATCATATATGCCTTCACATTACTGGGGGCTTGCAAAGAAGCTGTTGAGTGTCTCTTACGAGCAATTTGATACTGATGAGATGCAATCTGAGTTCCCAATGATTCTAGATACAAGCAGTTCTGTTTGATAGAAGCTTCTTTTGAGTAATATACAAAATCCCTTAAATTGAGTGGCAATGGCCATCCTCCGGGCAAACTCAAAGGACACGCTGTCAAAACATCATACCCAGCAAAATTAGGTACTGATAAATATTCAGTTTTGGCGAAATTGACTATTTTCTCTCCCTCACCACCCAATGAGGAGAGATATATATGCTCCCAACTTATTTGTAGACTCCAAAAAGGACAACAACCATTCCTGAGAAGCTGCAGAAACAGATGAACCCAATGTGAGAGTTCAAGATATGTAATGTGATCATTAAGCTTCAAACCTTCCTTTTTAGCGTAAATGTGGGCTGCAGCCATTGAATCAACCAATTGAGCAATTGGAATTCCCGATAAAACAAGAAACCTCCTGACATCATTAAGTTCAATATCTTCATTGCATCCACTTATACCATCTAATGCCCAATATGGCTGGAGCATAAATATTTCAACTCCCCTATTACGCATTGCTCGAGAAACTTCACCATAGTGGGGATTAACTGTGAGGAACATGCGGAAATTAGGATGTGGATGAATAACCAAAGGCTTTCCGTCAACGGCTCCACGCTCATTCACCGTAATTGATCCACAAGGTTCCACCAATGAGTTAATTCTATCAAGAACCTAGCAACAAAAACAAGTAAAAATAATTACATAGTATCATTTTACAGACTTGTACTGCTGCAAACCTTCAGTAGAAAAATTAATCAATTCAAGTGATTAACTACAATGAATCACTATGCAGATCTTGCCTGCCAAACTTCAGAAAAATTAAACAAGAAAAAAATGCCATCTGACTTCTTCTAATTTAGTTCATTTAGGGGAAACTATTACAAACTAATTTCAAGACAATTAAATAGATTAGTAATAAAAGTTGGATGGTGTGTAAGTTTAATAAGCCATATGAGCTCAACAACACATTCATAGAAAGAGAGAGCGAAGAGAGACTAGTCAATTAACACAGTTCACACACATTCTGAACGAACTACAGAGATTAAATACAATTTAATTCAAGCAAAATAAGTTTTTAAAAGCATGAACTAGCAAGGCATCATATACCGTGGGGTTACATAGATTTGCATTCTCCAACACAATCCACTCCCCTTGCTCAATAGCCTTGACCAACAGTCCTGTAACCCATTCAAATTTGGTTGAAACAGCCCTTTTTCTATCATCTGCTTTCATCTTTAAAACTGTCTTCATGGCAAAATCAAGCTCCTGTAAAGAGTAGGATAGAGGAAGAGAACTCTTTTCTATCTGCAACTTTAGTTGTTCAATGAACAAACTAAGAGAACATACTATTTTCTCCTGGTTTTCAACATAATTTGTAGCAGAAGATGACAAGCTGTCGAATTTAAAGCTAGAGAGGAAAGCAATCCATCTGATATAGAAATCTGTTTCCGTGAAAATTGCATCCGTTGAAGCCTCCAGTTGCAAACAAACGAACTCATTCACATAGCGCTGAATTTGAGCAACTACATTGAAAAAATTACGCAAGACATCATACTGTTCAAAAGATCCCAATAGTTCAGATATATCTGTTGCAGATGAAAGATTAATTTCATTTAACACATTGCCCGTAAGATTAGCTAGTAATCTTATCAGTGAAGTTTTCCCAGAGCATGAAGGCCCAGTCAAGATACATAACCATTGACGCTCTACACATTGAGCAGCAGCTTCCAAACTTTGACGTAATTCAGGCAGCAGCAGGAGCTGTTTGCTAGAGGATGTATTTAATTGGACATTATTCCTCTTAATAGTAGCACTGCCCACCATTAAATGTTCTGAGTTGAGTTGAACACGAGGATATGGATTTATACACGGTGTCACCTCAAATACCTCCTTGAAAACTTTTAAGACTTCCTTGCGATCAGCTGCTGTACGCATTCTCTGAATATAAACAACGTTCAAGAAGGAATACAAACCAGAGTGCTTCGGTGCACCTAAATTGAATAAAACAAACTATCAGCATAAAAAAGGGAATGACTCTCTAACGGACATTAAAAATAAAAAGAAGAAACCAGGAAAAAAATGTAGATTCAATTTAGAAGTGAAAGGAATATGAATAATAGAACCTTGAATTATCTCACAAGACCGAAATATATCACGAAGATTGAACTCCCATGGGAATCCATCCTTGGCAAACTTTTGATTTACTGTGGTGTCTTCGTGCATCCTTTTATTGAATAAGACTAGCTTTGAAAGTAAAGGTTGAGGGATGGTCGGAAATTTTGATTCACAGATGGATAGATAGTCTTCCTGAACTAACTCGTCAATGTATACCTGTATCAACAACCAAAAACACAGATTTGATAAATCTTGCATATTGAGTACAAAATAAAAAATTTGACTGACAATATTATTTAAGAAAAGAGGAAAAATATTCTGAAACAGGACACCTTTATTAAACACAGCAAAACAAAACATAATTAGAGCCTCTTTAGGTTATACATAATTGTAACTACTACACAGGGGGGTTTAGACTTTGGATTCCACACATATCTATGTTTCAACTTCTATAGGCCCAAAATAAATAAAATAAAAACAGACCATCAGCATACCTTTGTAAATCGATTTAGGAATGACTTAGGAAGGCCTTTTCGGCCACCACCTTGATGTGATGGATTCTGACAAGCAAAAACTCTAAATGATGGGGGACATTTAAAAGTATTTCCCAACTCTGGTATGAACACCTCAGCTCTGTGGTCCAGAATAGCATTCAAACCCTGTTACAAAGAGAACTGTGTTAAAGCAAAGAAGACACAGAAGAGGAACAAATGGAGATTAAGATTGATGAGTAAAAATACTTCTAAAACAGATTGTGGAGCAAGATTAAGCTCGTCCAGCAAAACCCAACAGCCTTCCTTCAATGCCTGCAAATTTCAGTTGAAAATTAAAAACATATATCAAAAGCAGAGATGAACATGAAATGTTACAGTATAAAACAATCAACCTGCAATAGTATGCCATCAGACCAAGAAAACATCATGCCCTCATCACTTTCAACAGGTAAATCAGACCCTAACAGATCCATCATATCAGTCTGCACCAGAAATACATATATCAATAGAAAATATTAGACTTAGAACTTTTAAGATCACACAAATGAAGTCGAACAAATTATTATAAAAAACTAAGTCTCAACCATGACTGATTACTGACCTGCTCAGAAAAGTTTATTCGTACCACTTTGTGCCCAGAACATTTTCCCAAGGCAATGATTAAACTAGTTTTCCCTACACCTGGGCTACCTTCTAGTAAAACTGCATATGTACAATCATTTAAAACAAAGAAATTTAATGATTTAAATATGAAACTTCAGACATAATTAAATAAAATTCAAATATAAATGAAGCAACATACCAGGCTTTGGAAGCTGCATAGCCCGCAAAACTCTCAGAGCATTCCTGCAAGTAGTAGGTGCCATTAATTCAAACCCACCATCCTCAAAAATGCCAATACCTATATGTGCAAAACAAATTAATGCCAAATAAACACAAGAGATAATCATAATGGAAGTATTTAGTGAATCAGATAAATGAAAATATATAAACAAAACAATTATTCATTAGCTCATAACACCACTTTGTCCTTTACAAATTAAACTATTTTAGGTGGAAAAACCCCAATTGATAGATGATAGTATACAAAAATAAAAATAATATTTTTACAAAACCAAATCAGATGACAGAATTGCAGCACCACATTATTACCTTTATTGATATAGAACGGATCAATGCCAAATAAATCGTCATGATGAGCATTATTACTGTGTGGCACATCCATAGCGGAGCCAAATTCTCCCCAACTGTAGTTTCCCATTCTTGAAAGCTTTGAATATAATAAATTACTTTCATCAACCTGAGAGAATAGTCCAGTCAACATTTACAACTTTTTTAATTTGGAGCTAACATTAAAATACAAATGTAAGCACTCCACAAACAAATTGAACCATAAAACAATAAAAACAAAAGCATTCATAAGAATTTTACAAAACTGGGAAATAACTGACTGCATCGTAAAAGAAATTTACACAAATTTGTTAGAGATACTTGTGCATTATATGTGCCTTTTGTATTTTCTGCTACTTTACACTTTTTATAGCTGCTGTAACAGATTAGCTTTCTGTCAACTTAGTTATATAGACTGATCATAGAAATACTCATAGTCATGCAATTCTGTAACAGATTAGTTTTCCGTTTGATCATAATTGAACTCTAACAGATTACAGTGACTCTACTGATCTCTAATATCTGCTATATTTTCTTTGGCTTGCTATATTTCCATGAAAATTATTTTTACCGTAAGATTGGTAGCTGGATAATTGTGTTATTCAATTTCAAGAGGAATTGTGATAAAAGATTTATAAAGCCGACACATACTCTAAACTTTTGTAGAACACTGTAAAAAGCTCACACACTCTAAACTATTTGGAAGGGCAATAAATATTAAATGCTCTCATTTTCAATGTAGTACATAAATGATGAATAACAAGGGGAGAAACATACCTTTAACTTCTGTAGAAGAAAGGAAAGACATCTCTCCCTTACCTCTGCAGCATCCCTTTTGGAAAGTCCTGTCCCTGGTAAAAGTTTAGCAACTGTCAATAAACATAAATGTCTATGCAAAATTCTACAATATGTGTTTGAATGGTGTTTCTGCTTCAGGAAATTTGGGAGGTTATTAATGAAGCTTTGTGCGATACACAACCATTTGTTGTATTAACCTAACAGCTTTAATCCTTAAGCAATGTTGCTTTATGACATACGACAATAATATAAAGGCTTTTAATAGCACATTTTACCATTCAACAATTATCATTTTACAAATTTGACAACCCAAGTATTACTTTTGCGCATTTTATCATCAAGCTTTTAATTTTTACACATTTTACCTCTCAACTTTTTTTCCACACATTTTACCATAATGTTGGTAACAAAACATCATTTCACACAAAAAAAAAATACGATAAAAAGATGTCATTTTATAAGGACACACCAGCTCTTCATTACATCATAAAATGTGCAAAAATTGGAAGTGGAAAATGTGTAGAAAATAATACTTGAGAAGTAATATTCGAAAAATTATGATAGTTGAGTATTAAAATGTTGCATTTACCCTAATACCATGATCACTACAACTACCTACCACCACAACAATCATAACAAATATTCAATTTATTATTAATTTTAAAACTTTTAGTTACAATATTGTAGAACTCTTCTTGCCAAAAAAAATACATCTGGAAACATAATAACAGAATCAAGCCCAAAAATAAAACTTAATTCCTCATGCAACTCAAACAAGAAAGATTTTGATATTATTCTGTTTTGGGCCCAAATGGAAAATGTTTAACACATCCCAATTGCCAGAAGATACCAAAGCCCCAAGTGGCAAAGAGCCAATATCAAGGTGCCAAACTTCTCAACTTACACATTTTGCCTATTTGGGCTTGGGGTCTTTTTACCCAGGACATATAAATAGGTAACCAATATAAGGTAAAAAAACAGATATTACATAAAAAATAAGGGAAGTAGTATACACGAAAAATCATAAACAAACAGATCATACCTAGACTTAAGCCATCAAGCAAAACAAGAAATACTCCATGAAGAAGTGCATGCTCTGGTCCTAAGCTTTTCTCCATTGTAATAAAAAAATCAACCCAAGAAATGAGATCTCTCACTGTAAGCATTCTCCCCGGATGCAAGTTATTGAACCACTGAAATGCATGCGAATAATAAATAGCAGGTGAATAATAATATATAATGGATCAAAGAACCCGTCACTAAAACGACAGTGTAATAGTAGAATTCAAATATCCTAATAAAATTACACGCTACAATATTATGAACCAATAACCTAAATACACCAAGTCATTTTTATTTGTGTGGAGACAGTAAGATGAAGAAGAGAAATACATTGAAGAAGCACTGAGAAAACACATCAAACCCTTAATTGGGAAAGACAGACACAACTCTGCTACAAAGCAATGTGAAAGAATAATATAACAAATTTCAGTAACCTGGTGCAAACGGGGAAAGAGGTAAACCTGTTTATATGAACCTAATTGGAGGCATCCAAATGATAAGAAATATAACAAAAATAGTGGGTATAGTGGTGTCCAGGAGTAGGGTACAAAAATAGTACAGGAACATGATCAAAGGAATCTGCAGTGATATGGATACACTCTACAGAGTAGAGGTTATTTGAGGATTTGAATATTCTTTATGAATAAAAATTATATACCAACAGTAAATATCCATCAGTACAATCAACAGTCGAGGCAGCATGATTGAATAAAAAGCAGTTTTACTGAACAGGAGATGGGAAACGGTAAATATAGCTTGATAGCCTACTTCACTGCCAAATCTCAAGATGCACCTCTTGCAAAGATCAGTGTTCAGATCATATTATCTACTTGGGAAACATTGATATCCATTCTTCCAACTTGCAAATGAAATTTGGACCAAGTGGCTGTGTAATCCTAGGTGATGTAGCCACGTCTATTTCAGCTAAATTGTTTATATTTGTGTTCAGATAAGTTGTTCTACCTGTCTAGACTTATGTTAAAATTCCAGATTCAGATGTCCGGAAGAGAGACCACAGAGGAGGAGAAGCTAGCACTTCAAAATAGATAAGCTTTTGCTCCTCAAACAAGATTTTGGGGAACGTAATTTCCTCTCTTCCTTATTAAACTTATATTTTTTAGCTTCTCCAAACTTAAGATTCACCATGCCATTTCTTTTAAGGGAAAGAAGTAAAAAGAATCCGTGGAAAATAGTAACTTAATGAACCAAATCCACATTCTTTACACGCAAAAAAGTGAACAATTTATGACTTCTATAGCAAACCTATACATGACATACCTCAAAAAAACTTATCATAGCATCAACAATAAGTGAGAGTGTTTCTTGATATGCAGGACATAAGTTGCCTGTAACTTTAAACTTAGAAATTCTGCACAAAAAAAATCAAATAAGCAGGTAATAGATTTAAATCATCTAAACACTGAAGTTCGTAATAAAATATGGAAAATTAAAGGCACCTTTTCAGAGCAATGCCTTGAAGATCATCTAGATCATTAACAGCAGGAACCCATATCTCTGTAAAGCGATTGCGTAGTGCTGGAGATAACTCTTTCTTACCATAATCACCGCCAGGATTCATTGTTGCAAGAACAAAAAAATTTGAATGTGCAGTAACCTTCTCCAGATCAGACCCTCCTTTCTCAGCCAAAGACTGCAACCACAAAAAAGAAAAGTCTCAAAATCTAAGTCTAAAACTGCATAAAGAAGCAAGTTTAAATGTGACAATAGAGATATCAAACTTACTAGCATCCTTTCTGGTTCCAACACACTATTCAGTCTCTCAAGTACACTATCATCAGCCAAAGATATTTCATCCACAAGAAAAAGATCACCATCTCTCATTGCTTCTACGAGAGGACCATCCTGCCACACAAATATGCTCTGCCACTTTTGATGCAAGCCATTGAGATCCAACTTAATTTGCTCAAGAGCCTTAAGTTCTTCTCTGCTGATATCCAAACTACAAACTTGACCTTCTTTACATTTCCTTATCATACCACTCAGTAGATCAAGAGTTGAAGAAGCATCATTGATATCAGAAGACTGTAGCAGAAAATGACAAATCAGAAATCTCTTTATCGCAATAGCATTGATTCAGATAAAAAAGGAAGAGGGAAGAATCATTGTGCATATACAAAAGCCTTAAATGCAGCAAAAGCTAAGCGAAACATATACACATCCAGAACTTAAAAATTCTTGGTTTGATCCTAAGAAGATAAAAAAGAAAAAAGAACACTCACAAGGTCCATAGGAAAGTATTTCCAAGTCTTTAGTTTCTTCAACTTTTCAATGATCTCTTTATACCCAGAAATCAGCGCAGATCTCTCTCGCATAGGACGGAATCCCTGGAAAACATTTTCTAGTAAGACTTTCAGCTAATATTAGTAGTATATGTATATCTGTTTGAAGTCCTTACAAGAATGATTAAAAGAAAAGTCATGAGAAAACCAACCCCAATAAAATCAGATGTTTCTGTATACTGATGGCAATTCAAAGTGCGTAAATTTAACTGCAAACAAGCACTTAATAACTGACACACAGTAGTCTTTCCTCCACCTGTTTCCCCAACAAGCAGTACAGGCTCACGTAAATTATAGCAGCGTTCCACAAGAAAGTACAGCCTCTGCATACCTTTGGTCAAGAGTACACTGCATAAATAAACAATAAGAGGCATTAAACCTAAGACTTTGGACAAAAAGGGAAAGGCAACAATGAGTTCATACCTTTCTAGACCATCTGAACCTCCAAAACCAACAAACAAATTGGAAGAAGAGTTGCCTCTACATGATATCTGAAATACAGTTAAAAATGTTGGATCAAGATAAATGTAATTTCCAACCTTCTTCAATCCTTTAGGTATTGAAAAAGGAAACAATATGTACTAATCTGAACAGCAAGAATAATATCCAAACCAACACCCAACAACTCAATCCTGAAAATCAGATGTTACCATGTACAGCATGTCATCAACAAATACAATGTATTATAATATATAAGTACAAACGAAAGTTCTGCATTTAAATCCCGATTATATGATTCGTTATATATACATAGCTACAAACAAAAGTTCTGAATTTAAGTCCAGATTATATGATAAGTTATCAATAACACAGGAATTTGTATATGATGGAAAAAAATGAAAATATATGGAGAAAAATTTGACAGAACATCACAACTATCAGCTTGAAATAACTTTAATTCAAGATATAATTTGCATAATAAGTTTTCAGTGCTAAGTCAAGGAAAGCATACGCAAGTAGCCTTCCATATTTTCCTTCAAGTACACATACTAATTACAAAGTGATAAGATCCCACATCCCAAAGTCAAAAGGCATACAAAAAAGGCCAGGACAGCACAATGGTAAAGAGCACTGGCTAATCACAGATGAGCAGAAAAGACTAAAAGAACAATACCTGTTCATACAAATTTTTTATGTTTAGTTTAACCCGAAAGTGCTTTTCCAGAATTTCTTGAACAACAGACTTCTCATCCTCATCCCGTAGCCTTTCCGCCAAAAGATAATAGCCATCTCTGGCCAAATCTTCATAAGAGTTGCCAAATCTCTGGTAGCGATCAGCCCAACGAAACAAGTCTCGTGGTGTTATAAATCCATGTTTGCCAGCAAAGACTCTGCTACTCTGTCTGTGCAATCGAAGATCCTTCATCACTTCAACCATTTTTTCAGCATGACCTACATAGATTTTACATCTATCTGCCAGTATTTTGCTGAGCTCATTATCTGGAATTTCACCAACATGAATCTCGACAAAACGATTACGAAACGCTCGGGACAACATTTTGCGGCCACCATAAAGTGTAGGTGGATTTTGAGTAGCAAAAAGCATAAAGTTTGGATGAGCTTGAATTCTTTCTTGCAGCTCAGGAACAAAAAGCTCTCTGTTATCATCAAGCAATCGGTTCAATGCCTCCAACACATCAGATGGAGCCAAATTAAGCTCGTCAAGTACAATCCAGTGACCATTTCTTACAGCTTTAACCAAAACACCTTCATTAAAAACAAGCTTTCCAGTAGTGTCAGTTATATAAGAACCAAGATACTCCTGCAAATCAGTATGTTCATGATTGTTGATTCTCACAAAATCATGATCAGTTATTGCAGCAAGATACTGAACAAGGCTAGTTTTCCCACTGGATGTGGGTCCCTGCAAGAGGATGGGATATCTCATTAGAACAGCACGTGCCAAATTCCCAAGATGCTCCTGTACAGTTTTAGTTTGAACATAATTCCCTGAATATCCATCAGATTTGGACGTCTCTAAATAGTAGGAAAAATGTACATGTGGAGGCATGTGACCTCCTAACAGAAGAGATAATATTTTTTTCCTCATAATTTCAGCACTGGATCCATCCAACAAAGAAACAAAAAACATACTAAACCCATCATATAATGCCTTTTGCAATCCAAATTTTCTTTCTGCCTTCCGCATATACTCCAGAGCACGATAAAGGGACCTTAAACTATATTGAGGTTTCTGGTTAGCACCATCCTGCAACCTCTCTTCAGATTCCTTTTTTGCTTCTTTATAGAAACACACAATTTTATTTACCAACTGTTGATCCATATAGCCACTACTAATGAACTGACTAATAAATAGACTTAAATCCTCGTCATTCAAAACATCATCAACAAAATACTCAGTAAATCTACTCCTTAAAGAGAAGGGCAAATCCCGCTTCCCTGCATCTGTTGCTGGATTCATGCAGGCAAATACACGGAAATTTGGATGGCGATGTATATAATCTGTATCACCCCTTTCAGCTAAACATAGCACACCATGTTCCCCTTCTAGAACACCCACAATTCTTTGCAAGGTTTCTGGAGGAGCCAAATTCACCTCATCAAGCAAAATCCACTCACCCTTTCTAAGAGCGGTAACAAAACTTCCTTCTACAAAAGAAAACATCATCGCTGAAGAAGGATTACTTTGACAGACATTATGCAGTTTTATACAAAATCTCTCCCAAGATTGGATTATTTGATCTTCTAATGGCCTTTTACGCCTTTTAGAAGATCCGGGTTGTATATGCTTAACTGACTTTCCAACTGCTATTTGCAATCCTTTCAACAGAGCTTCCCCATTCTTATCAATCAAAAACTTCTTTCGATGACTTTCTATATACTCATGTAGATAAGTAATAAAGCCTCCATTATTCTGAACAGAAGCAAAGCAATAGAGCCATTAGCAATGACTGCACACAAAATATAAATAAAAACAAAAAATAAATACCTTTACAGAAAATGTCTTGGTAAAGAGTTCTTTGAACTCTCTGTAAAGGGACAAATACACAGACTGAGCATCCACAGGCTTAAAACCCCCTAGTAAGTCAGCAACATCACTTTGCTGACTCAGATTCTGGAGAAAAAACCACCATCATGTGTCACTCAAACACACTTGAAACACACTTATAAATAACGTAAAATAAGAATAGAAAATAGAGAAATTCGTAACATACAAAAACTGTGAGCTTTTGACCAAGCCTTAATGCCAAATTTTGAACAATGGTAGTCTTCCCAGTACCAGTTTCTCCAACCAAGAGTACAGGCTCATTATACTTGACAGAGCATGCTATGCGCTCCAAAACATGCAGAGAACTACGAATCTCAACAAAAGGTCTTTTATGTTGTTGTAACTGCATTTGAAAACAAAAATAGCAATACCAAGGGAAAATGAGACCTTTTACCAAAATTGTATCATCATTTAAACTTAAAGTTGTCAATTCACTAGACGGAATGCTTACAGGTTTTTCAGTGTACTGCAGGGAAACTCGGCCTATTCTAAAATAAGTGATAGAATCCTGCATTTAACATACAGAAATGAGAAACTGATGTAGCAAAAATCATGAAGCAAATACTTGCATTGCATTAGATAAAACCTGAACTATAGGTTTGTCTAGGGGATACAAGGTCTCAGCAACAGAAACAGGTAATTTCCACAACTCAGCTATCTCTTTCATTACTGACAAACGGTTTTTAATTGAAGACGAAAAGGACGCAAATATGTCAACAGCCTGAGATACAAGACAATGGTTAAACACGAAGCAAGTCTAGGAAAGATATTATGAGGAAAAGAAAAGATATAAAGAACTTAAAAGTCAAACCTCCTTATACACGCAAAAACATTGGTTTTCAGATAAGCTACCATCAGGACTAAATCCTAAACCTGCAATCCTTTTGCACCATTTAAGGAGATCCCTGACACAGATAATCAAAAGTCACATCAATAATTGAAAATTGACGAAACAGGCACAGTAAAAATACTAATACTTTAATTACCTTAATGAGAACCTGCAGGCACGGAAAACAGAAGTAGAACTGCCCGGGTGAAAACCCGCAAATTGAAGCATGGAAATATTGTTTACCCTTTCAAAGGTTTCTGCCAAAAAATTTACATGCATGCATACATAGATATCTTCAGCAGCAATAAAATAATGAATGCATCACTTGAAGTTCTTACAAATAAACACATGTATTTGCGTGAAACTACAAATTAACAAAATATCATATCAATACCTATGAGTTGGCTAACATGGAGCTCCAAATCCGGATACCTCACTTTAAGTATATCTTGCAAGTCTTGATTATCAAGTGGCGGAACCATCACTCTTCTCCAAAAGACACTCAATGAATTTTGACCTTCCAGAACAAAAAAGTCAGCATCTCATTTGTAGTCCAAAAAAGGAGAAAAAACATGAAGTTTGTTCAACAAAAACAACCAAGTTTTCCCACCGTGAAGTGGATGGATTAAAAAGCACAAATAGTCTGAAAAAAATCTTATAAATGAAATTTTCTCCATATAAAAACTCCACAGTAAATGGAAACAATGATAGGCCATTGAAACAGAGATGCATGCATCCTGGGAATTCATTGATGCAAAGAACTTGAAACAACATTATATTTGTATTCCTTCAAAGATGCATGCATCATGTTTCAACGTAATGTATCGAAGGACTGTATTTACTGTGAACTTCCACAAAATGTTGGTCTCTTCTTATAACCAACATTCATTGGAAAGGATTCATACTGAAGTACCAAACTAGCATGAGTATCAAAAAAAATCATATTGTAAAAAATAACAATGAAATAGAAAACTTGAAAGACGTAAGGTAAAAACCTGCACTCTCAGATGTGTCAAGCTTAGAAACAGCAATAGTTGAAAAAATTCTAAAAGATTCAGCCACCCTTACTACCTGCAGAATATGTAATGCTTCCAAGTTAGTGACAAGTGCAGAGGAATGGACAGGCAAGTTGGCATAAAATTTAGCACTTTGGTAACATTTACACTAGTTTCACCCAAATGTAGCAGTGAAATTAAAAACACTTACTAGAAAAGTGACATGACTTACAAAGCAGATACTTTCTAGCAAAATGTGTTTAGGATTCATGGTGCACACAAGATAAATATTTTCACCTAGGCAGATTTTCATAATATATTTTGAGGGTTTTAAAAGAACACAGACTATGATTTAATCATGTATCCATATTGAAGTTGTTTATAATTGTCATTTTGCTTCTCTTTGGAGCTACAATTTCTCCACATATGGCTGTCTGTTTCAAGTGAACTGCTTCGCTAATATGCACAGGACTAGCTTGTAGCATTTCAGCCACTTTTTCTACTTGGCCTACTGTTGTTTTCAACTTAATTGAATTTCTAAACCTACGTGGGATTTACATTCCTTCAACTAGAATATCCTTATCCCAAAAAAATGGAAACAAATTATCTGAACATTCAACACTTGGAGTTTCAAAAAGGATGGTCATTCTTTGAGACAACTACTTCAAAATGTGACACATAAACATATCAAATATACCAAACTATTAGAGATTCCACATTGACTAGGAATTAGGTCAAACTATAATATATAAGTGGGATGCAATCCTCACCTTACAAGCTAGTTGTGAGGTTGAATTAGGCATAAACTCACTTACAAAGATGGTATCATAGTCTATCATAATCAAGTTCTTTAAGACTATTATAAATAACACAATTATTAGGTTCCTGATAGACCACCCATAAATTTGTTTCCATTTTTTTGGGATAACGATATTAGGCAAGATTATAACATAGGTACTGAAGATCTCACATCGACTAGGAATTAGGCAAGATTATAATATATAAGTGAAGTGCAATCATCACTTTACAGGCCAGTTTTATGAGGTTGAATTAGGCATAATGTCACTTACTAAAACAAACTAAACCTGAAAAAGAAATATATAACAAATTGGACTCCAATAACATTATTTAAGTGTAAAGTGCAAAGAAATTACCTCCCCATGTCCTGTTGCAAATGAACCAGCCCCTTCCAATAAAGGTACTAATATGGAGTGCAAATCAGATGGTGCTTTGTTGATATCCTCAAAAACAATCCACAACCCATTCTGCACAGCCTGAGATTAAGACAGTACACAAGAATAATAAGCAGCCAGCTTACTTGATATTATCTAGGCATACATTGCAAGTAAACTGTATGAGTTTGATGATTAGATATGATAGAAACTGTCAAAACAAACCTGGGTAAGTGATCCAGGCTGCCATCTAAACTCCCCAGGCCTATCTGTACAGACATAAGTTCCAACCAATGTTCTACCATCAATTTGGTCATCCATCTGGATTGATAGAACTGCAATAAGAGCACAAAAAATTATTGATGTAAACAAGAATAAAAGAACAAATTTAGAGCAAGTTTGGTTCAACTTATTTCAGAAAATAAGCTCTTACTTTTACTAGCTTCCTCTGATAGATTTTGAAAAATAACTAAATTATTTTCAAAATTTAAGCATTTTCAAGCATGCACTTATTGAGATGAAGACAATGTAAAGAGGATATGTAATCCTCCAAAACAAAATAAAAAACAGTTAACAATAAAAAATAAACACTATAGAAGAATGCAAAAAGCTTTGCACTGAATCAATATCAAATACTAAATTAAAAGAAAAACTTCACCTACACTTCTACCAAAACCCAGAAAACCATTTTATTCAAGTGAGATGAAGAATTAATAGTGTCAAGGAGGCCCAAAAAAGGCTCTAGATCAATATATTTCTCTTCACCTAAATCATGAAGAAAGTGTATAAAACCAATCTTTAGTTTCCTTTTTCCATTAAGCATGTAATGACTATTAATTTACCCATAGCCCAAACCACCCAGCTGCCCCCAATAAAAAAATCTATGATATGTTCTTTTATCTCTATATGCTCATCAATTTGTAGACAAGGGAAAACAAATAATAATAACTAACAGTAAATACTAAGGCATACCTTGATTTCCACTATCCTGAGCCAGCTTGGCAATGAGAGCAGATTTTCCAGAACCAGTGGGGCCATATAAAAGAACAGGCCACTTCTGACTGACTGCCAAAAGAACTCTATCATAACTTTTCTTCACCATTGAGGTCAATACAAATGTATTACTTACTGATATATCATCCCTAAAATTACAGAAGACGTCAAAAATCAAGGGTAATCCAAATGAAATACGGAATATCAGAAAGTTTCCAAAGAAAAAAACCAAGGAAAAGCATAAAAAGAATCATTTAAGAAAGTTCAAGCACTATAAATGTAAGCGCATATTATCCAAAAATTAAACTCCCAATGCATCTTAAAAACATCAGCTTTTCAAATTCAAATAAAATAACTTGTACCTTGTGGTAAGTCGTTGCCTCTTTAAATGTAGTTGCAACTCATGAAGTTTTGGTGAACTATCTGGCATATAATTAAAGCCAGAGGATTTTAAACAGTTCTCATTATTCAAATCCATGGTTCTATCTGGAGAACTGGACACATAGTCTGCTATTGGCTTGACATAGCAACCAGCTTTCTCTAGTGATGTGTCCTGACAGAACTCTTCCCAGCTGAATGTGGAAAGTTGAAGATTTATAATTAAACAAGCACTATATTTAAGTACAACATTTGGCCAAAAAAAAGTAAACATTACTAACCACAATAGACAAGAAAATGCTTCCTCAGCCCCAATATTTAAGTTTTCAGTGGCTTTATAACCTAATTTGAGCAGAACACTCAATATCTGCACCACGCACCATTTAAGATCTGATTTGCATGATTCTTTTACAAGGTGAAGAAAACAAGACCAGTCCCAAAGCTTTGCAAAAATTTCACGTTCCATTAGAAGGAAACGGTATGATATTTGTGCTACATGCAGTTCATGGGTCTCGACCTGTGTGAAAATAAGGCATTATACTTAGCAATATGCAGAAGCAAGAGTCAAAACTATTTCTCAAAATATCTTTACAAAAAGATATACTGACCATAACTTGTTTCAGTGCAAATCTTTCAAATGGAGCAGGAGCAAAATTGAAATAGTTTAATATAGAACTGCATCAAAAAGTAAAGAATATCACATAATGTGATTAAAAAATAAGCCAGAACAAAACAAGCTAGAAAAAAATCCCAGATCACAACAAAAATTACAGGAAACCAACATTATTAAAAGAACTGCCATTTCTGTTGATAGGAAGATAGAAATTACTAAATACATCAAAACTAAGCTCAAATCACTGTACGCTTTGTAATTATGCAAAGATTCAGAGAGCAGACGATGAACTATAATTTAATTTTTTTAAAATAATAATAACATTGAAGTGTACATACTCAACATTTCATTATGCCAGAAATTCAGAATTGGAAATCCTTTTTCTCCTTTTTATATTTATTCTTCAAGTGTATTTTTCTAATTCTTGACATTATTAAATGGGGTTGTAGGGGGATAAGTACAGCCTTTCTTTTATTTAGGACAAAATGGAAGAACTAATACAAAAATAAACATTGCTATTGAAAAGAAGACTCGGGAATATATGAACCTCAACAGAAAAGGACCCATGTCAAGAGCACGACAGAAAGCTAGACAGGCAAGCTCATGAAGATCCAGACCCCTTCCCTGTTGACAATAAAACTCTATGACATTCACAACTCCATCCAAAACTCTGTCACGATCATCTTCACGAGCAGTGTCCTCAGGAATAGACCTCAAATTTGGCACAAGACGAAGCAGAGCAACAGCTTTATCTACAATGTGTTGAGCAATCGGTCGGAAACATCCCATCAACGGAATTGTATAACTCGGATGCAGAAACACCCCTACTAGCACATTAACTACTTCCTCTTCTGTCACCTCTCCCTGTCCAAAAAAAAACATGAATAAACAAAAAAAAAATACAAAATTCTCTTATTGGTTAAAATTCAGGGAAGAGTGGCATATCATGAGTGGAGCTCATCTCAAACAAGAGTGGTGGGATACACAAATTTTGTGATTTCCAAAAGTTTCTACAGTAGTACTAAGTTGCCAGACTTTCTAGTACCACATATTTCAATGATAAGAGCATGCATTAAAAAACCATGATTGTATATTTCAAAGGTGGTGTGGGAACTTCTACTTTTCAAAATTCAAAGTGTGTACAGAATGCAGTTGTATAGCATTGAATTCTTCACTAGAAGTTTTATTTGTCAAGTGGTGATTAATTTTTCAAAAGAAAAAACGAGGAAACAATTGACAATGGAGGCAATACCCTCTGCTGGAGTGACTCAAACTGCGGAAAACACTGGAGCTTTGGACAACGATCAAGGAATCTCCGAAGCGAAGAATGAAGGCTGAAACTACCGTCAATCGCCATTTGAAGCTGAAACACTTATCTATAAGCTGAACAATCAAATATTAAAATGAGCAAAAACAAATTTAAAAAACAATTTCAACCTATAAACCAGTTTTATCATCTGCTACATATAGCGAAACGCAATTGAAAGAAAACAAAAGCGATTAAGTTGATTATAAAGGGTTAAGATTATGCTGTGAGTGTTTCCCGCAGTTCAAATATGCTCCACCGTTCGCTGCAGCGAACCTTCGTCTCTTCCTCTCTGCTTGGTCTCTGCTGTTACTCTTGTCGTGCGGGGTTTTAGGGTTTAAGAGTCCCTTATATACGTTCTCAGTGAGCCAACCTAATTTGAAAATATTAAAAAAAAAATCTAGGTAAGGGATTTAGCATTTTCTTGTCAACTGAAAAGATTTAAAGAGAAAAATATATAACTAATGTTTGGTAATAAAAGATTTAAGGATCAAATATATGCTTGATTGTATATAAACAAAGATTAAAAGGAAAAAATATTGAGTTAGTTTTAAGGTAGTATTTTCTTAATAAGCAATTAACCATGCATATATATTTTATATGTAATTATTTAATTACACCAACTAAATGTATTATATTATATTTTTTAAAGAATAAAATTATATAAAATATAAAAATATTTCGTCGTATTTTATTCTAAATTTTCTTATAACAAATATGTTTTTAAAATAATGGATTTTAAAATTTTAAATATATTAATTCGGTTTCGATGAAATAAACATACTCTTATTGTTCGCTTTTAATATATATATATATATATATATATATATATATATATATATATTAATAATGCACACTTTTAATTATTTTTTATATATATTTATTATTACCTATAAAAAAATCCACAACAAATAATAGTTATTTAGATAAAAAAAATTACCAATACTAATTAAAAATAATGAATAAAACAAAATTATAATAAATCAATGTTATAATAATTTATATAAGTACTTTTATATTAATGATAAACGGATACGCAAGTAGTTAATTATTAACCTTAAGAAATTATTTATCTTAGTATTGTATATTATATCTTTAATATCTTTAATTGTATTTTTTTTATATGAATGTACTTTTTGCTTTCCATTTTTTTTAACTCCAATTACCCATGATAATGAGTTGTATAGTAATTCAATAAGTCCAAACATTGATAACACAAGGGCAAACATTGATAACACAAGGGCAAAGTAGCATCAAAGTTAAATACAAAATGAAGAAGGATACAAAAGCTACAAATCTAAGTTAGTTACGGTCTTCAGCATCCTCACTCGGTGCACGGTGCAGGCTGGGCGGCACTCTGCAAAGTCTGAACCTCATCCGCGGGGACGAGACGGCCATCAAAGACCTCCATCTCTTGGTCAAATTAACCAGAAGGTGGAGGCCCCCGTATAACACTCTAGTCTGTCGGACGCCAAGGTCGAAGCTGTGGTTGATCAAGGCCATGGTGTCATCCATGATCTTCTCGAGCTCGATCTCCACTGCCTCTTTCCCTTTCTTCAAGGAAGCTACCTCTTCTTCCATGGAAGCCTCCCTGCGGCTGGCCTCCTCCATGGCCTTCTTTAACCGCGCATTCTCGGCAACTATGTTGGCCTGCAGCCGCTCCAACTCGGTCATCCGAGTGGCGTCGAGCTCCCGCTCGGCAGCTTGGTCACACAGCTTTTTCTCATAAGTTGTGTTGGCGGTCATAGCTTGCTTCACGTTGCCCAAAGCCGCCAGGAGCTCGTGCTCCAATCGGGAGACTTCTTCCACGCGCCGCTGCTCCATGGCGGGCCAGAATGAGACCGTGGCACATCATCTCAATATCGCCTTCGAGCAGGTCGTCCTTAGGGACTGCTCGGATCAAATCTTCGATGTTGGGGGGCAAATTGAAGTTCACTACCCCAGAAAAACGCAAGTCACCCCCCAACACCGATAGGGGTCACTGTTGAACGGCCACCACCAGCATCGTGATCGCTGACAGAATTGGCCGGTTGAAGTCGTTGGTTGGCGACGAGTCAAGGTTGATTGGCGCTCAACTCGGAGGGATGGACGGGCATCTCACCGGGTGAGCAATATGTTCGGACGATGTTGTTGCCCTCCCTCGCTCGTTTCTTTGGATTCTTGGAGGATGGACCCGCTCGCTCGATCTGAGGGGTCCCGGTGCCCGCACACCCTTTCTTCTCTTTCACACGATCCTTGAAAGCTTTCAGCATTCTGACCGCCTGAGGGGCTTCTCTTTTTGTGATTGCTGCAACAAAAAACAAAGTGTCAGTCAAAGGTTCAAAACCAACGACCGAAGGTCTAAAGGTGTTAACATATCCTCAAAGGCCGCTTCTCGGTCGGACTCTGAGTACAAGGACATCAACGCCCGAGAGGGGAGGTTTTTAGGAAAGCTATCAAACAAAGCGAAAACCTCCCGCTCGCCAACACTTAGGTTGATCGGACGAGGTCAGTCTTCTATCTTTGTTGGATTCCTTGTCCAAAACAAAGGAAATCTGAGTTGGCCGGCTGCGTCAAAGAAATACGGCGTGCCCACCGACTCCACAAATACCTTAAAGAATCTTTCTTTAAAGTTCTTGTAGGAGGCCATGAAGGCTTTGAACAAAACACTGCCCGCCCGACTGACCAAGGAATGCCAGCCAACCGGGTCGGACGGATGAGAGGTGTAGAAGTGAAGAAAACAATTTGCAACGGGACGCACACCGAACGTTCGGCACACCACGCGAAAAGTCTGCATGGATGCCCACGTATTCGAGTACAATTGACTCGGCGCCACATTGAGTGCCCTAAGGACATCCACCGTAAACGTGTCGAAAGGAAGCGACACATGCAAGTAAAAAAAAAGACAATTATACATAAAAAAGAAGGGGGGTTCGGTAGATGACTGAACTTTGTATACACGGTCGTCCAATGAACAAGGACCGAACGACAATAGGGATTCCTTGGCAGAAGCCTTCAGAACAGGAACCCTATTCAAAAAATCTGCAATAGAGGCGTCCGTATGAAAGACGGACGCGATCCCAAACACTTTGGGATTGATCCAGTCAGGGCCCTCATGAGGGTGCGGTCGCTCAGATGAGCTCGACCGATCCGATGCAATGCCCGCATCATCGCCCCTCACTTCCTCTGTCTTTGGGGCAATGGTTTGAATTGCCCCGACCGAAAGGACTTTGTTGGAGGTGGAAGTGGATGAAGAAGAAGAAAAAGACGAAGAGGACGAGGACGAAGAGGGTTCAGGAAGAGGAGAGGGAGCGGTCGAAGAAGAAGACGTAGGAAGAGAATGAGAAGACATGACTAACCTCAGACGAACTAAGAGCGCAACACAGATCGATCGCAACCGTTCGGGTCTCGGAGCACAATGACAATCATGAAGCGCGAGAAGCCACTGTTGGCAATGCCTATTTATAGTCCGAAAATGACTCGGAAGCCCAAACGTCACAAAAATCTCAACCATTGGATTTGCTTGATCCAACGGTCCACGTCATTTGGCGCCCAAAACCCCCTCATAAATGCGCGTCACATCACCCGTTCAGACGCCGCCTCCAGTCACTTCACCCATCATCACATCACTGACCGGAAACTAGTACTCAGACTCTTCGGCTGTACCAGCTCTCGAGCCTGGGGGGCAAGTGTACAGGTACGGTTGGACGACTCACTGAGTCGGCCGACACTCGAACCATCTAACCACCCAACCACTACAAGGAGGCCACGCGACGACACGTGGCCGACCGACCCATGACGACGAGCCATGGGTTGACAAAGTCAGCAAGGTTAATTCACAATTAATAGTTGTTTAGCAAAACCCTAAACACGAACCAACCTCCTAATCCGGTCCACCAACGAAGACCCATTAAGGTAATATAAATAGCTCAGATTCGAAGAACCAGATACGTCATTATCTACAGTACTCTGACAAGTGCCGACACCCTGACTGACTTGAGCGGTGGAGTGTCTTCTGCAGGTACCATCCCAGCCTGTGAGCCCAAACGACCGGGAGGAGGAAGGCGAAGACCCCAAACCCGTTCGAGAACATATAATAAAATAAAAAAAGTGTAAAATATATTGCTTAATAAACAATAGTAATTGAATCAATAGTCCATAACTATTATGTCATGCATATGCTTCATTAAAAAATATTTAGAATGTAAAATTTTATTATATAATATCAATTTCATGAAGCAAGATTGCACACAAAGATTGAGTAAGATGAAGATGGTCTCAACCCATGTGTTAAGAAAGGGGATGTTTGTTCTCATCATCCCATAAATTCGATATTCTATTTAATTCAGGTAAGACAATGGTACCAAGATCTGGTCTATCACGTTTTCTCAACTCACAACACTCTAAGGCCAACTTAGCAAACGATGAAGTCTCTTCCATTGGCCAATCACTAACACTTTTATCAAGCACCTCACTTAAAGTATTTGACAAAAGAGCTTTCTCAACCAAGTGTGACAAGCCCATTGGAGATTTTCCTGTAATGATCTGTAGCAACACCACTCCTAATGAATATATGTCTGATTTCACACCCAACAATCCTGTTTGTTGATACTCAGGGTCGATGTAACAAAATGTTCCAGCTGCACCAGTTAGACGATATTGTGTGGTTTGATTAGCCACCGCAGGAGGAACAAGTCGTGCCAAACCAACATCACTGATCTTGCTCACATAGTTCTTGTCTAAAAGAATGTTTGCTGGTTTCAAATCTCGATGCACCAAGGGTTCAGGCTTTGTTTGATGAAGAAAAAGAAGGCCAGTGGCAATCTCAGATGCTATTTTGAAACGTGTTTTCCATGGAATTGGAAGAGTGTTATCTTTTCGGAATAGACGATCTTCTAAGCTTCCATTTACCATGTAATCATATACAAGGCAACCAAATTCTGGACATGCTCCTAAGAGAAGCACCATGTTTGGATGTCTTATGGTGCTTAAAACAATGACCTGCATGAAAATCATTCATGTCAATTACTTAAGGCATGTTTGAAGGAAGCATGTAGCATGTAGAATTGCATATTTTTAGTTGTATTGAATTGCAAATTGTAGACTTAAAGTTCATGCTAATCATTGTTATTAAAAGAAAACTACAATTGTACCTCTTGTTGAAATTGTTTTTCTGCATAGGTTATATCTGGTCTCATGGCCTTAATTGCAACAACAGTGTGATCAAGCACTCCTTTAAAGACAGGTCCATATCCACCTTCACCAATCTTCAAATTATTGTCGAATTTATTTGTTGCAACTTCAATATCTTCAATTGTGTATTTTCTATAGGGAATATTAGTATATATAACTTCATGCAATGCTTTAATAGTCTCTTCTTCTTCGTGTTTGACTTTTAATTCAATTTCCTTTCTCTTTTGAGTCTCCATTCTTGCTAGGTGTTTTGATATTTCTATTGACTTTATAGCCATTTTAGTTTTTTGTCTCTCTACCTCTGCCAAAGCCAATGCAGACACTTGAGCAAGTTTTACTTCCTCTATGTCACGTTCCTTTTCTTGTCTAAACTTTTCAAGCTCCTTTGCCTGATTGAAAAATAAACATATCTTTTAAGTTCTTTGAACTACATGAACTATAACCATATGATTAAAGATATTATAACATTGTATCAGTGCATTCAACAAAACCTATAACATGATTTTACCTTTTGTGTAGCTAGAACAGCTTCTTTGCAAGCCATACCATACTTCTCTGTAGTTTTTTCTAGTTCTAATTTCAATTTCCTCATTTGCATATCAAAGATTACCTGTAAATAATTTGAAAAAGGGTAAAAAAAATAAACTCCCATTTGAAAAAGATGAGTAGTTTTTGTCAATTATGCTTAAAAACTCTCAACTAATTTCAAATGATTGAAGTAAGGAGTAAATCATGAGTTAATCCAACCTTAAACTCTATATCATGTGTTAAGTTTTGAAATGAATACACATGCATGCAAACTTGATCCTTTATTACAATTGTGAAATACATATAAACTTTTTAAAAGTGTTAAACATGTGAAAAAAAGTGACATGTTTCTTCTTTGTAGATAATAAAAGACTTACTTGTTCTTTTGCAGAAGACATGTTCTTAGGATTTGAGTTATTAGTCAAAGGAAAACCAAGTGATTTCCCTGTGCTATCACTATTTCCAGGAGAATTGTTGACAGATGAAGCTTGTGATGGGGGGTAATCAATTGGACCTTTTGGTGAATTGATACTTTCATTGGACTTATATTGTACTGTTAGAGTGGCATCATTAATTTCATTTAAATATTCCCAAAGTTTATTAGACTGGTGCTTAATTGAATCTTTGCTATGTTTCCTGCATAATCAAGACAATATCAAGATAGCAAGAGCATATAACTAAGTTAATGAAATCACCCATCAACTATTAAAACTACTTTCCTTCTTAAACTAATAAAAAAACAAAGTTCTTAAAAGTTCAAGTTCTTAAGGATGAAATCATACCTCTCTGTATCTTCAAAAGCTACTTGGCTATCAGTGGGATTCTTGTGTGGATCATTTTCCAAAATATTGACTATCTCTTTTAAAGATTTAGTTGGTGTGGCTTCAACATGTTGTTGACGATGATGAACATGATGAGCATGATGACCTGATGGTCTAATATGTTGCACTTTTCCCTTTGATGTAACATATAAACTGCAAGTATCTGGTAAAAATTTTGCTAAACTAGCTGAGACATCATCTTTGTTAAATCTCCTATAAACCACACAAAACCACTCGTTAAAACTCAATTGAAGATTGCTAATAATAATCAAAACCAAGTTGCTAGAGTGCAAGTAAAAGATGATGATAACTTTTGATTCATGTTTCAATTTTAATTACAACTACATTTGAAACCATGTTTTGCTCAAATTGACAAAAAAAATTATTAAATAAAAATTAATTTTAGAATCTAACCTAATTAGTCACTATATTAACTAAATTAAAAACTATTTTATAAATTAAAAAATTATTAGTATCTAAAGTAGTTTATATTATTAATAAAAATTTAGAAAGTAGTTTCTAAATTAGTATCAGCTACTAACTACTGACTAATTTAAAATCTAAAATATTAGTATCTAAATCTTTGGTAGTTAATTTAAATACCAATTCAAAAACCAATTTATAATATTTTATTAATAATAGAAATCACATTAGTATATAATTTAGTCAATATAGTGACTAATTATTTTTTGTCTCTAAACTTGATTATTGTTTAATGATTTTCTTGTAGTGATGTAAATTGTCGATCACAAAAAAAATTATTTCCTAGTTAGTTATTAAACAGTTTATGGTGAATTTTTTTATATTAGAGAAGAATTATATGCCTACACAAATTTACATGTACTAACGAGAAGCTAATATTGACATGTGAATGTTTATGCAGGTTAATCAAAAGAATAAGTGACCTTAAAAGAGAACCCCAAGAAGAAGTACCAGCACCAACAACAAGGGTGCTTATACAATTTTCTACAACGAAAGCAATAAGTGCATTTGAAACATCAAGATCGTGCAAGACCAATTCCTTTGTTGTGATCTGAAATTGAAATTATTAACATCCATAAATATAATTATAGCAATTGTGTATACAAACATATATATTTTAAAATTCATGTAAGATGCATTGAAATACATCACTCACCCCTTTTCTGGCACAAAATCCTCTAAAGGGAAGAAAAAATTGGTGCAATTCTTCTTCATTTGGTGGACGACCATTTTTGGGTACATCACTGATTTCAGCTGCACAAACCATATTTGAAAAAAAGTCATAATACATGACTATCATTTAACTTGTATATATTAAAGTGACCTAATTTAACTTTTGTTTGGATTATGAAATCAAAATAAGAAAGTGAAGAAAAAAAAAACACTAAAGAGTTGTGTTGGAGATCTCACATCGACTAAAGATTAGAGCTTTTCATTGTATATAAGTGGATGCAAACCTCAACCCTATAAGCCGGTTTTATGGGGTTCAGTTAAGCTTAAAGTCCAGTTCGTAAAAAGTTGAATTGTTTTGGATGAAGAAAAGGTGAAAAATGACCACTCATTTTCTATTAATTTAAAGAATTCAACCTTTCATTATTTTTCTTCCCCTTTACATTTCTTCTTCATTCCAAGCAAATAATTTAAAATATTTTTTTTATCAGTAATAAAACATTTAAGGGATGTTCAAACTCTACCATAGTATATCAGAGTTTTTTTATCAGCAAAAAACAAATTAATAAATAAGAGGTATTTCAGGAATTCATCAACCCTTGTAAAAAAACCCTACCTAAATCTGACTCTTTCTAATCTCGTTACACAAAAAAAAACCTTAAACCTAACCTTTTATACAAAAACATATATGGTTATGAACAACATAAGTTTACAAGGAACATTATTACATATATAAAATGTATAGTTTTACATGGATAGTGTATGCAAGGTTGAAAAATTTAAAAGACTAAGGAGAAGGGTACCTACGAGTAAGCATGGTCCTAGTTCGAACATGAAGAAGGATGCATGAGGAGTTCTTCTTTAGGAGGTGTTCCACAGCCCATTTCACAGCACCATTGCTGTGTCGACCTCCACTGACTGCGATCACGGTGCTGTCTTTTCCGACCACAATGGATGTTGATGCCATGATGAACAATGGTATCTTACGTTTGAATGGATTATTAAAGAAGCTAAATAATTTGAGATACAAAGAACAAGGTTTTTATATTCTCATGCAAACTACTATGATCTGGTAGGAACTGTATTATTAGTTGGATTTCCGTTTTTAACAATGTTTGTGCTTACATTTCATTTGCCTAAATTTGGATAACATCGGTTGCCAATGTTTATCATAAAGTAAGATAAATTTTTAGAAAAAAAATATTGATATGAAGTCAACATGCACCTAAAATTAGAATGCTATAAAATTAAGGTCATAAAAATTATTGTTTTTGCTACTTATGCTTATTTAATATACATATACCAAAGACTATCATGATATTGATAATGAAAGTTTACAATAGAAGAAAAATAAATTTCTATTTTTAAATTAAAACTTTAAGTGTGAGGAGTATAAGTAACAATAAGATATTACTCTTTTCTCCCATTTGACACTATAAAAACTTAGAGCAGAGATAAATATAGTTTTGTCAATAATTTTTTTTATTGAAAAACTTGATTGATATTTGTATATAGTAAATTTTTGAATCCCAATCACATTTTTCCATTAAAAAAAGACTCAAATCTTAAATTTTTCTTATTTTTAACCTTAAACCAATAAGATATAAAGATATTGACAAATTTCTTCTCCACCTCCATACATTCTCTCAAACTTAAAATAATTATGAAAAAACAATTTTAACCTTTTTAAAATTTTAAATAACAAACATAATCTTGTATTTTTAAATAATCTCGTTGCATTCTCACACCCTCACATCATCATACTTTCATTAGAGTTGCATACCTTCTTCGAGCTTTAACACTTCCATTTTTCTTCAATCACAACATTTGAGAGAGTAATTTCATCATTTGAATATGCGTAAGAGGGTTGAAGAGAGTCATTTTTTTTTATTCTGGATTTTGTGGCTTATAGAAAAAAGAAAAGAAACTTAAGAAACACAATCATGTTACAAAGTGAACTTTAAGGCTAACTCAACCCCATAAAACCGAGGTGAGTTTTGCACCCACTTATATATTATGAAAGACTCTAACCTCTAGTCAATGTGACTAGTAAAAACACTATAAAACTTACCTCAATCACCAAAGTTTAAAATAAATTACCACATACAATCACCACCACTTAAAAATGAAAAGGATACCAAACTCTTCACCATACTCAAAAGGGGTATTATTGGAATTAAAAAGATATAGAGGTAGTGGAGAATATATGGAGATGTGGAGAGAATTTTCCACATATATTTCAATTGTAATTTTCATTCCTAAGTTTTTTTTTTTTCAATTTTGTATTTTTTTTAAAAAAAAGTGAGGATAAGAGGATAATATGTAAAGTGAGTCATTAGTTTCGTTATAAAGGAATTGCAACCACTTCATAATCCCTAAGAAACGGCTACAAATTCAAACTTATAGAGGTATTGTTTTGATTCCTTGGTATTTTATAAGAAGTATTAGCATCATATTTTTTAACATATGTTTTTGTTGATTAAAAGTTATTAAAACATAGTATTCTATATCGCTTTAATGATTGATTTTTTAACTAAGATAATTGTTAAAGTAAGAGAAACTTCTATACTCCCTTGAATACTATAACCATGAAATTTGAATTTTTAATTTATTAGGATTCTTATTATTTTTGTTTTTATATAAAAATATTTTCATGTTAAATATCATTATACAACTTGATATTTCAGTTAGGCTGACACCTCAAATAATAAGAATCATCTGCAATTTAGGATTTGTATTATTTATCAAAGAATAAATTGATTTTCTGTAGAGTATTTTATAAAATCATAATATAATAGTTGAAAATATTAATTTTAGAGTTAAAATAAAAAAAATTATGTTAGTCTCATTTATTAGATTATTTAACGTGATAAATAATAAAAAATTTAATAAAAAGCATATTACTCTTTATATTTTATAAAATTTATATAATTATTTTAAAAATATTTTTGACTACTCAAACAAATTTTAAATAGTTTACTAATAATAATAACAACCTTTAGGAGAATACTAACCCGATTAACCAAAAATAAATTTCAATTCAATTTTTGTAGAAAAGTACAAATGAGCGCACGACGTCGTATTGTATGATCCCAATTGTACAAGATAGTGTATTTGTTTTCTTACAGCAACCAAAGAAACGAGAAAGGCGAGTTTTCCGCAGTGTACTATCCACTTACAGTTCCGAACAAATGAACAACGCCGCCATGTAGAACAGAAGCGCTTCGTTTTCCTTCTCTAGAAGCGCTTCTCTTTCTCATTTTCATCTGCTTCAAATTCAAAGGTGAATTTTTAATTTTTATACATTTTTTTTTTAAATTCTTATTGGGGAGGTGGGGATGGAAAATTAGAAGAAGGGGTTGAAGGAACACCGTTAATGGAATATGGGTCTTCGCTATTTTTAAACAAGTTGATATTTTTTTTTGTCGAAGGTTTTAAAATTGTTGCTGTAAAATTGTTGTGGTATTGCAGGCTTTTGGGGGAAAGCATTATTATTATTATTATTATTATTTGTTTATATTTTTATATCTGTAGTTTGTGTGAGCTGATAACTTTACTTGTAAGGGAGTGCTGATTTTGGTGAGGTTCTATTTTCTTTATTCTTACATTGATTCTGAAGTTTCTGCATAATTATGCTTGACTTGTGTGTTATGATTTTTGTAATTTTGGGGGAATAGCTTGAAATGCAATTAGTGACAGGGGATTGGTTGATGTGAGTGTTTTCTTGCTTTTCCTTTTAGGTGATGGATCCTCTAACTTGCATGAGAAAGCAAAGCAAAGTTAAAGTATATTAGCATTCATAATTGGGCATTGCTTGCTTGCTTGGTTATGTTGAGTGTCAATTGAAGAAACGGCTCATAATTCCCTTTCTGGTGTGTAATATTTTTTTCACCCACTGTGTAGATGAATTAGATGCTTTCTGATGTTTAAAAAGAATAGACGTTTTCATTGTTCAGAGGTAGCTTTAATTCATCTATAATATCTTAATTTGACTTTGATCATCCTGTTTTTCTGAGCTAAGCTCTAGATCTTTTATCATTAAGCATCTATCCTCGATCTGTGGATTGTCTATCTCTTAGATGCTGGCACTGATTATAATTTAGGACTGAAAATTTTTGGTTGGAAAAATTTCGCTCCAGTTATGTGAAATTCGGGGTTGAGATTTGAGAGTTCTTTATAAGGAGGCCAGCTTGTGCCCGAGGATACTTTTAGTGAAATGGTGGAATACCTGATCATTTTGTTCTGAGTTGTCATGTGAAAAGTGCAATGTCTAGTTTGTTTGGATGTCTGTTTATTTATACTGTTTGAAGTGACCTCTTGTTTGAGGTAGTGTTACCAGGATATTCCAAATTAATTTTTTATTTTTGATTTTTTTCCTTGTGAAAGTTCAAACACTGCTAGATTTTCTTCCATTTTAGATGCTCCAGGTAGGTAGAATATTGGAATTGTCCTCTGAAAGTTTAACCTGCTATTTTATGTTGCAGTCATGCTGGGTGTGTTGATGATTTTGTATGCAAATGCCACACAAGGGACACGACTGCAGTGCTTGCTTTGTATTAAAAAACGCATAATAGAATAATCTTAGTATCTCATCATTAGTATTTAGTGTCAGCTTTCTTTTTGTGAGGATTGTATTACTATATATATTGCCTAAGAAATTATTAGATAACTGTGGTTCTTGTATTGATGCCTCAAGAACTATCATTGTGCATTCTTGGATTCTTCAAAACCGAACTGTTAAGGCAATATATGTTCTTTAAATCAATTGCCCAAAACACTTCTGCGCTTATCTTCTTACATGTAGTGAAATAGGTATGCAAATCCCATGTTAATCACTGAAATAGATACGGTCTTCTGAATTTTGACTGATTTGTGTTAAAGTATGTACTGTTTAGAGATCATTTTGGTAGAAAATAAGGTTTAGCTTACTATTCTGGCCCAATTTTAAGCCTAGATCTTCCCAATTGATAGGGAGATAATAACGTTTCAGTAAAAGGCCCTTGATGTCACTGAAACTAGTACTTGTTCTGTTTCATCTCTGTAAAATGGATAGTAAATATTTTATATGTGCAACCGTTGAAGCACTTGAGTAAAGCTTTCATTCACTGTAGCTTCTTCATGAGTTTTTGTTGCCAGTCTGAAGGAATAATAAACTAAAAACATTTTAGCCACTTGTGTGTTGGCCTTGAATAGCTGCCAACTTGGGAACTACCGTTTGAATAAAAGCTTGTCTTTTATAGTTTTTTTCCCAAACCATGGTTTTGTGGTTCCCAATGGAAATCTAAAAACAGAAACACACTATCATTGACAGATATGAAATATTCAAATGGATGGGAAATTCTAAAGTTCTCAAATATCCGATGGGGTTCATCTCTTGCTTATGATTGAAGTTACACAGGGTAACATGAGATGTAGAAACTCTTCTTCATTATGTTCTGTTGCTTCTCTTATTTAATATATTTGTGTTCGTTTGGTAATGATCAGGGACTCTGGCAGTTGACATCTACTTATCAACTTGCCTTTGTTTTTTCCTTTTCTTGTTTCTCTTTTTATTTCTATTCCCATTTCCTATATGGATTATGATTCTAGTGCCTTTTCGTGAAAAGAAACACTCAAATACGCAAGTATCCCTCTTTTTTGTGTTAGAAAAAGTAAACTGAACTTAATTTTAATAACGCAGGGCTCTAGATGGATACAGCTGAACAAAGAAAAGACAAGTATGCTCCAAGCAGGGATACAGAGAACCCACTATTGGGAAAATTTGATAAGCCGCTACCATGTTTTGGCTGTGGAATTGGATGGTTCTCGTGAGTAATATTGTACAGATTTACACTTTCTCAATTTCTTCTTCTTGCATAGTTTGATGGTTGCATCTTCTCCTCCCCTCTCCTTTTCTTGCCAGTCTTCTGCTAGGATTTGTCTGTCCATTTATGTGGTACTACGCTACAATTCTGTACTTCAGAAATTACTATCAACGGGATCCGAGAGAGCGGGCTGGGCTTGCTGCTTCTGCAATTGCGGTAAGTCCTTTGCTTAAGAATGAGTATGCATTTACAATTCAACAGTCAAAATTGGTACTTTACAGGTTATCCTCTTTGAAGTATTTTCTACTGTTTCATTTGCCATGTCAAATCTTATTTATCTTGTAGTATTCAAAAGAAAATAGTTTTTGTTTTTAATACATTTTTATTGGTATTGCAGGCTCTAGTTTTCACAACTGCTGCGGTGATAACAGTGGCTGTTATTGTCTTGTAATTTTACCCATCAACTAACCTATCTCTAGCTAAGGAGGACAAAAATCACTTCTAAAATCTGCCCCCTACACGACGAGAAAGGCAAGCCTGATGAACCCAATCAAGCTCTAGCAATCCTTTTTGATCATCAAGAAAAATAGGCTCCCAAGGTCCAAAGCTAGTTCCATTTAATTATGTGAACATAGAGATGCTTTTGCACCCCATTTTGGAGTTGTGTATAGACAAGGGTGATGTGATGTGATGTAACAAGATTTTATCCAAAAAGATGATTCAGTTAACATATTTTGGTGTGTATGTTTCTGGTATTGGTAATTAGTTGCTAGCTTTCATTTATTTGAAGTGAAAATATAGTGCTGCTGCTGCCTGGTGTTTTACCATATGAAAGCCTGGTGGGGGGGTATCTGAGGAAGACCCCTGAGTGGAAAGTTGATGTCCTTTCGAACTCTTGTCACAGTGTTTACGTTCAAGATGAGAAATTGCATATGCCAAGTGCTTCCAAGATGTGAAATATGCAAAACAAACAGTTCTTCAAGTGCTTGATGTGTTGAATCTTGTTGTTTTCTTGCAACCGAAGTTGATGTTTTTGTCATTTTAATTGCAACAATTAAATTTCAGCTATTTGTGATTTACCTGATAACTTTGATATGTCACGGTTCTGAAATATATGCAGATCATCGTTTAGATTATCTTTTCTTCGAACTCCAACATAAATTCTTAATCATTTGAGTAGAAAATGAGATTATATATATATATATATGTATATATATATTTGAGTAAAAAAATTATATACGATAGATATTGTTAGAAGAAAAGTAAAATTTACTTTCAATTTTGTGTTTAAAGCATAACTTTTTTAATTTACAAATTTACAGTTTTAAGCTCATTGGAGAAATTAAATCATTCAACTCTTTACTTTACAATGACGAGCAAATATTTTTTCCATTTTTTTTTATTTTTAAAATAGATAAAATACACAAAGTAAGTTAAAAATTGGCTTAATTAATACATTATATTTTTATTGTCAGTAAAAAACAAATTAAAATATAAAAGTATTTCAATTTTCAAAAACTTCAATTTTTTATAAGATTGTTTTAATTGTACTTTGAAAATATGTATTTTATTATTCTTAATATAATGTCTTATAAAAACTTGAGTGTTGGTTAAAGAAAATAAAAGTTTATTTAATTGAATGACTAAGAAAGATATACGGAATACATGTCAAAAAGTAATTAAAACACATAATTATAGAAAGACAAATATATCAATAGAAATTATTATAACCAATTTTAAGTATTATTACATCCAAATTATGTTATTATTAACGCTTTTGTTGTTATTATTGTTCCATGTTTAAATAATAATTACCATTGTTAATATTGTTAGCATGATTAATATTTTTATGATGATTATTGTTGGTTAATTAAATTTGTCAAAGTTGAATGTTAGATTACACGTGCCTTGCATCTTACATCAAAGTATTTAATAATTGAAAACTTGGGGCCAAAGCATTGAAGAGTATTTAAAACGCCGTTTCATATAAAAGGAAACTGTAAGTCTGTAACATATGATTCTAATGGAAGCTTTTTCCCACCTTACACTTATTCACCTCATTTACATATTTCACTACCTACCCAACTACCTTCTTACAAAACTTCCATAAAAATTTAGGTTAAATTTAACACGAATTAATATTTTTTTATAGTACAAAATTTAGAATCACTCAATATTTATAATAAACACTAAACAGGTTCAAGTATTTTTTTTACATAAACAAATTTTGAACCTAAACTCTATTATAATATAATAATATTTACATTACTAATAAGTTAGCATAAAAAAATTTAATATCTGAATCCACATTGAAAATTTGTTTATCATGTAATTTTTTTTGACAATAACTAATCATAACAGTTTCCTTAGTATAAGTATCTAGAGGTCTTAAAATTTGAACTAAAATAAAAAAATAATGTGAAGTAAAAACATATTTAATTATAGAATTTATTGGTTTATCCATGTTTGTTTTTCATAAAATTAACAAATATTAACACAATAATAATTGTAATCAATTTAACCAAACCATTGATCTACTCATATCAAAATAAACCAAAGTCACTATAAAGTAAAAAACATGAGATGCTATAGCCGTCACCTCCAAAACCATTTGCAAATTACCTCTAACATCGCACAACTCTTGGTTTTGGTCATAATCTTTGCCCCTCTCTCAAACTTCACTATCAAAGTTGTTATTATCAAGAATGAGTTGGAAATTTTTAAAGTGTATATTTATGCGAGTGGATCGTTTTTTTTTAGAAAAGTTTGTCAAACTTTAGGGTTAAAAGTCGAGTAATGGTGTATTTATAAAAGATTATTAGACGCTGTTGAGTTTATCAAGAATACTCACTAATCTAATATTTATAGACTTTTTGAATTAATATGTAACTTATCTTAAAACCGGGTACTAAATCGATTTTCATAGAGATCAAAACAATTACTTCCTATTATTATAGGTGGATCTTCACTGCTCCATGCTTTTCATGATTCTGGTAGTACACAGACGAATCATGTAACGAGGAAGGATATGATGATTTGCTCCCTTTTGTATTTCTCCTATCAAACATATTATTCTAATTATTTTCTCTCCCATCCTCATTTGTCTCCTCAAGAAAAGGTGGAAGATGGAAACTTTGGAGTTTATGCATAAATTAAAAATAAAGTGGTTTTGGAAAATATACTTTATTTGATCAGAACTCACAAAATATCAACATAAGTAATCACCCATTTCACGCACTAAATGAAAAAGAATAAAAAGTATCCTGTTACAAAGTAAAAAAGTGGCATTAGAAAGTGTTTAAATCAAACTCACCTTAAAGGAATACTTTTCTTCTAAGACACTCATCTTAAATGGCTTAAATTTGGACACATATTTAATATCCACATATCCGATATCGATATTTTTATGACACTCGCAGGACATATATTGACAAAATGTCATATTCAAAAAATATTTGTTGAATTTCTGACAATTCTAGCACGATTCTAACACAATTTTAAAAAGGAGAAATATATTGATTTTAATTTTTAGTATGATTATAAAAATAAGGAACAAATATTTTTGAACCAACATGAAAAATATTTTTCTGCTCTAAAAAATATATGAAACATACTTGTGCATATAAATATTTATTGTAAATTTATATAATTCATAATTATATCATATATAGATCTATGTCCCATGTCTTACATTTTTTAGAGATTATACGTATATTCGTGTTTGTGTTGTATCGATGTCTGTATCTGTGCTACATTGTTAATGATAAATAAAGACAAAGAATAAAAAAAAAAGTTCCCTTGGGTGATTATTAATAAGAAGCTAGATTATTTTAGCAGAGAAGCAACAAAACATTAAAGTTGTGTTGACACTTAGAAACAACAATCACAAAACGCGGTTTCTTCCAACGGGCTTACTCATTCTCTGTTGTTTGGTTGTCCACATCTCAGATAGTTAATGCAAATACGTTTCTGAATTATGTTTCATGCCATTCCATGCATGGACGAAGAAATTAGAAGGAGCATGATGAAAAAACTAACCCAATTCAAGGAACAATGTTGCAGAAAACTTAGTACAAAGTTGACGAGGTGAAAGTGAAGGTCTTTAGAATGCTCACATGCTTTACCACTGTTTTCTCTGTAATTAGGTTGTCACATTCCCCTAAACGACAAACAACACGGAATCGCCAGCAGTTTTTGTGCACATTTTCACGTTCCTAACCCCACCAATATTTAACCTAATAAATCAACCAAACCACACCAAAAGCAGAAACAAACCATCACACAGAGCAAAGCAAAGCAGAGAAGAGCATCAATCAAGGAAAGCACACTTTCAATTTCCACCACCCCAAAAGACACAAACTGAAAAAGCACATTACACGACACAAAATGGAACAAGAGGGAGACACTTTCACAATGCCGCCGTTCTGGGCGGCGGAGAACCGTGACCGCCGCCTTTTCCGCCGCTCTTACTCTCTTTTACGGACCTCCACGTCCCTCCTCGTACTATTCCTCGTACTCGCGCTGGTTTTCTCGCTCATCGTAGTTCCGACATTGCACTCGTTCGCTTCCAACATCTTTAAACCTCGTACGGTGAAAAACAGCTGGGATTCCCTCAACCTCGTACTCGTGCTCTTCGCCATTGTTTGTGGCTTCCTCAGCAGAAACACCACCTCCGAAACCCCTACCAATTCTCGTAGAACTTTTTCCAACCCTTCCACGCCGCCACCAACGTGGTACCAATACGATTACTCTCACAGCCACACTCCTCGTCGATCGTTTAATAGGCTGAGGAGCTTCAACTCCTACCCCGATCTCCGCCAACCGATCGCCGCCGATGAAAGGTTCCGGTTTTACGATGATACTTACCTCCTACAGCATCGGCACCCGAGTAATGAGGCTGAAGAAGAAGAAAAAGAAATAGGAATTGAAAATGTCGTCACCGCGCCGCCGCCGCAACAAGGGACGCAGACTGTTCGGAGAAATGTCCAGCGAGCGTGTCAAGTGGAAACTGTGGAGAAACATGAAACGGATGATCTAGATGCGAAGATTTTACCGCCGCCGCCGGCGATTAAAACGCAAGTTGTTCGGCGAAGTGTCAAGCGGTTACAACGATCGGAAACCGTGGAGAAACACGAAATAGATGATTCAGCTGTGGAGAAGATTTCACTCTCGCCGCCATCTACTCCGCCGCCGGCGACGAGAAAGCAAGATGTTCGGAGAAGAGCCAAGCGAACATATCAAGCGGAAACCATCGAGAAACTTGAACTAAACGATTTAGATTCGCAGAGTTCACAACCTTCGCCGTCGCCGCGCATGATTCGAACGAAGGGTGTTCAACGAAATGCTAAACCGGAAAGAGACAATTCGTTTGTAAAGAGTGAACCGCCGCCGCCACCACCTCCACCGCAGCACCCGGCGGAGGCGAAGACGGCGCAGGGTAAGAAGAAAAGAGGGACTCCCACTATAGAGTTCTGGACATCTTTAAGAGGGAAGAAGAAGAAACTAAGGCAAAGAAGCGTTGAAAATTTTGATAGCATTTTCAATTCTGAAGCGTTATTGGCACAACCGCCTGCACCGCCGCCGCCCCCGCCGCCTAAAGTTTTTCAGAACTTATTTTCTTTGAAGAAAGCGAAACACAAGACCCCCCACAGTGTTTCTGTGGCAATAACAAGAGTATCAAACAAGAGGGAACCTGGTTCTTCTTCCTCTACCTTGAAAGATAAAGTGATGATGGCTGGTAATGAGTCACCATTAAACCCCATTCCTCCTCCGCCGCCGCTTCCGCCGTTCAAGTTGCCAGGGTGGAAGTTCCGGGTGCAGGGTGACTATGTCAGGGTTGACAGCACTGGTAGTTCACGCAGTGGATCACCTGATTTAGATGAAGTTAGTGTGGACACACCAACAATTAGTACTCATGACGAAACAAGCAAAGTGAATACTCCTTTTGCCAAAGATGGTGAAGATTCTGCAAGTGTGAGTGCACCTTCATTGTTCTGTCCTAGCCCTGATGTTGATACCAAAGCTCACAACTTCATTGAGAGCTTCAGGGCTGGTTTGAGGATGGCCAAGATGAACTCCATGAATGAGAGGCAGGGGATTAGAAGGTCCAATCTTGGACCTTCACCACCCCATGAATGGTGAAGATGTTTTCCTTAGTTTATTTGATTCTTAAAACAGTTTTTCTGTAAGATAATTGTTCACACAGACATACACATACACAGGGTTTAAATTGGTAGAGAGGAATGGGAGCAGTGATTTTGGTGTAAGAAAATTCTGAGTGCTTTTCTTTGGGTGGAGTGGTTTATGCATTTGCATTTGAAATGAGCAATTTGATAAGATTTTGAATGTTATTCCATGCTATTGTAAAAACAACTCTGAAGGAAAGAAAGGAAGAGAAACAGATCAAGCTAAGGTTTTGAGGTAAAACACTTTTTTTCCTATTTGGTTCATTTGTATAATGATGGAATCAATTGATGGCATTATTATTTTCATGGTTGAAAGCTAATCAAGCAGGTACTAATTAATTCTGTAAAAAACAAATACTATTAATTGATTTAAATTATTGCAACAATATTGATTGATTCAAATGTTTGTTTTAACTCATTCATAATAATGGTGGAATAAACTGTGCCATAGTGTTGACAAGTGGCATGATCAACATTCCAAAAAGTATCTGGGAATTTGCTGCAAGTTCAAACAATAAACTAAAATTTCTCTAGTGAATAAACTTGGCATTTTTCACTGATATAGGAACTACTTAGCCTAAAATTTTAATAATATAAAAATGATGATGTTATTGTAAATTTGACTAAGAAACTAACTCTTCCGTTTTACTCCGTTTTTTTTTTCTTTAGTTTCTAAATCTCAACTTTCGGCTCTAGTTAGGAGTAATTATCTTTTGCATCTTTTTTTTTTCTTTCTTTTTTAAATTTCGAGTTTCGGTTATACTTAGGATGTTATCTGGTACTTAAATAAATGTTCCCTATTTAATGTTTATTTAATATATAATAAGTGTTATATTAATTACATATATTTATTTTATCTTATGCGTTTATCTATATAGTTTATTTTTAACTATATTATTGATGTACCGTATTTAATATCTATAATCATAAAATTGAAAATAATTTAGAATGAATGAATTAAAAAATTTAAAATATTATTATTCTATTGCATGTTTTAAGTATGCATGTAACATTTTCCAACTTTGTAATCTCGTATAATTACAAAAACTAGATAAAAATAGTGGATATTAATAATGAGAAAATCATTAAATTGAAACTAATTTTACATACCAAAATAATTACTTACTATTTGATTAACTTAGAGATCATTTTATAAACTAAATTTTTTTGGTATGTAAAGTAGTTTTTAGTATTAATAAAAATTTACAAATTGATTTTAAAATTAATATATAACCATTATCTATCAAGATTTTAACTACATACTACTTTATATTCTATATTAGTCTCTATTAGTATTTTAGAGACTAATTTATAATAAAAATATTAGTAGCTAAAACTTAGATAGCTAATTTAGATACTAATTTAGAAACTATTTTAATTTTTTTATTAATAATAAAAACTACTTTAGATATGAATAATCTTTAATTTTTATATTAGTCTCTAATAGTCAACATAATAACTAATTATTTTTTGTCTTTATATTTGATTACTATTTAATGATTTTCTTTTCTTGTAGTGAAACTTAACCTTAGCACAAAAGTCTAATACTTGTTTAGTAAACAAAAGATATAGAAGGAAAAACAAAGAGAAAGAGGAAACAAATAGAATGATAAATTATTTAATCATAAATAAATATGTGAAGGGAGAGATGATTTTATTCTTATTAATAATTTTATTTATTAGTATTATAATTATTTTTTAGTTATTTATTATTATTATTATAAAAGTTTCATAATCTGTGTTAAATAATAAAAATATATATAAAAAAACACTTATTTCTTCCTCATTTCAATAATGTAATGTTACATTCCTTCACATTTCTTTGTGTTTTTGCAAAGTTTAGTTTCTCTTTCACCAAAACATTCATTCATCCATACGATTACTCACTTTATATTTCTTCAGTGATCTATCCTCTTCCAAACTATATGTAAGAGAAATAAACATATAGAACAAACTCATACAAAGTCTCATGATAATTTTAATGAAAAGTTTAATTTAAATCATAGAATTAGATTGAATGAATTCTATTAAACCCTATTATCTCTTATCATAGACATTTTTTTCATCTACTATGCTTTTATATATTATATGAAAATGTTTTGTTAACACCTCAGTCCACTAACACAGACTTGAAGTCAGAGATGTGATATCAGGTGAGGATGTGACAATGAGGTTTTTTGTAATTTTGATGAGAGTGATATGACAGTTTTGTAAGAGTGTAAGGGTTTAGCGTTTGAGTGCGGGTGCGGAAGCGGGAGAGTTTCGAATGAAAGGGAAGGTCGAACGAAAGGAAGAAAGAAGCAGCGACCTCGTCGGAGGGAGAAAGAAGCAGCAGGAAGCACAAACGCTGCTTCTTTGTTTGTTGTTCAAGTATTCAACGTCATTGGGTCATATATTACACCGATTAGATGACTTAATCGGTGTAATATGAGTCATATATTACACCCATGGCAGAACTGAACATCCATCTTATCAGAACTGGTTACCCAGCCACAAGTTCCTCCACATGTATTGGCACACGCAAAACTAATTACCTATGTGCCTGTAAGTGGACTTCTGTGATGTTTATGGCCACCCGCTCTTCATGAAAAAAAATTCAAAAAGTTTTTGAATATGAGTCATATATTACACTGGTTGGATGGCTTAACTGGTATAATATGGGTCATATATTACACCCATGATAGAACTGAACACCCACCCTACCAGATATGGTTACCCAGTCACATGTTCCTTCACATATATTAGCACACGCAAAATTGGTTACCCGTGTGTCTGTAAGTGGTTACTTATGTGACGTTTATGGCCACCCACTTTTCATGAAAATAAATTCAAAAAGTTTTTGAATATTTGCAATATATTACACCGGTTGGATGACTTAACCGGTGTAATATGAGTCATATATTACACCAATGACAGAATTGGTTACCCAACCACATGTATTAGCACACGCAAAGCTGGTTACCCGTGTGCCTGTAAGTGGTCACTTCAGTGACGTTTATGACACCTAGTCTTCATAAAAAAAAATCAATTTTTTTTTTAATATGGGTCATATATTACACCGGTTAGATGGTTTAACCGGTGTAATATGGGTCATTCTGAGTAAAAAATAATAATATTTCAACGGTTGTTATACTAAGAACCGATGTAATATATTCATTTTTTACTCTATTTTGAAGCTCGCGCCTATCCTATTTTGATTTTGTCACGTCACCAAACACAATCTCACTCTGCCATGTCATTGTCACGTCTGTAGCGTCAAATGTAGGTTACTGTTAGACGGTGTCAATATATCGAGAAAATACTACTTTAACAATTACATATTAAAAGACATCAGTTTATAACTGTGATTTGATCAATGCAATTTTGGAAATTGTTCCATTCTACCATAATATTAATTTTCTTTACAATTGTAATTTGATGGAGGGTTGTTATATAACACATGAAAAAGTAATCTTTTACTAAAATGTGAGCCTATGTGAAGAAATGAAGAAATTGTAAAAGATTGTCAACTAATATTTTCTACAATTCAGTTATCCAAGTAATATTTTTCTATTTATATACCTGGAAGACTCTTCTGCACTTTCCAAACTTTTAACTAATTAATGGACTTTCCAAACTATTACCTAATTTTAATTTACTGAGGTAAAAAGAAATTAGAAAAGTAGTGGAGGTAGAAATATAGACAGCTTAGTGGAAACTCTGTTAATAAATTTGCTTAAAAGGAAAGTGTTGTGAAAGCTATCATTCCATCTGAGTTAATTGTTTGATTAAGTCTAGAGTGTGCTCTTGCCTTACACTCCTAATCCATCTTGCTTTGATATGAATCTGCTTAATGCTTAACTTCAAAATTCATACAAAGGAATGGTTCATGCAACTGCCAAAATATGCTTCTATATCATCTGGGTTCTCATCACAGTTAAGGAATAAGAGGTTTCAACTATGACAAGCTTATACAAACTCTCTCATCACATCTCATAACATTGGAATTGGCATCATTTGGTATAATATTTATTAATTTACTCAGTTCTTCTATACTCTTACTTTCTGATATCAAAGTTAACAGCCTAAAAAGTTCTCAGGTTGTCTCCCAGGAACAGTTTGACTCTGTTTGCTTCAAGGATTGTACTGTTCAAGAGGAAGGATGTGAGTGGATATTCATGGTTTAGATCAAGGGATGTGCAGGGAAGGAAGATAGTGGATATCCATGAACAGTGATTTTTCTCATCCTTCTCATATGCAAAGATTTGAAGGGAAAGCCACCTAAGATGGTGGTGTTTTCCCTTTTTGGCTTTTTTTTTTCTCTTTGTCATTAATGTAATAATATATATAATAATACCTTTTTTTTCCATCATAATTATCATATTATGATATTTCATACTTTATTATATATATATTTATTTTCTTTATAAATAAATTTGTTTTACAATTCACTCTATATATAATAGTTTATTATTATAAAATATCCTCTAAAATATCTACATGGTTATGTATCTACATACAATCTAAATCAAAATCAATGAATATAAAAAACTTTCAAAATGTATAAATAAATATAACAAAAATTTGTATATGCTTAGATAATTTATTTTTATGATTTTTGTCATGTTTCGATAATATTAAATAACTCGTATTTTTTTAAAATAATTATTTAATAGTATCGAAATAAATTATTCAATTGCACAGAAAATAATTTAAAATATTTCAACTAACTCAAATTTACACAAAAAAAATACACCATATTTCATTATTTAAATATTTATAAATACAAGGGTAAATTTGTAAACTTATATTTTACACTTTTAAAAAAAATTAAAAAAACCTCACAACAATTACATCAATCACAAACTCCCATAAACTTTCCTCACACATTCACTCTAACATACCCCAATCCAAACAACCTCACTTTCTTCTCACATCCTCACACATCCATTCCTTCAAATCCTCACACATCCACTCCCGAATCCAAACACACACTTAAATTGTTGAGACCAAGTTCATAAGAGAATAAAAAATTGACTATTAGTCCTTTTTTACTCAATTATAAGAAGAAGAAAAAGTTTGGTGGACTTATATGTAAACAAATTTTAACTATTTTCACCTTATTTAATGATATCATTCAAAAAAAAAATGTAATGCAATTAATGAAATTCTATTTTGAATGACTGTTTTTTATCTTAATATTAAGTTCCAATAAAAGGTATTTTAGTAACCAAGTTTATTTTTAAGTATAATTAATAGAACTAAATGATATTAATTAACTTACTTAATCTTCTTGAACGGGTTAGGGACCTAGAGAACGATTGCTCCTGTTCCCACATTCGGTCGGTCACTGATGCTCCAAGCTCTCTGTCACGCCTTCCTCCTCTCGGTCGTCTGGCTCCACTGGCGGGGATAATACTTGCAGAAGGCACTCCAACGCTCAAGTCAATCGGGATGCTAGCACTCGGGTGTCAAAGTACTGTAGATAATGACGTACCTTTCTTCTTGAAATGCGTGCTATTTATATTACCTTAATGGACATTCATTGGTGGACTGGATTAAGAAATTGGTTTATGTTTAGGGTTGCACTAAACATCCCTTAACTAGGAATTAACCCGGCTAACTTAGTCAACCTTTGGCTCATGGCCAAGGGTCGGTCGGTCACGTGTCGTCGTGTGATCTTCTCACCATGGTCACCATGGTTAGATGATTAGTTGATCCGAGTGTCGACTGACTCACTAAGTCGTCCGGTCGTACCGGTACATTTAATTAGCAGAAGAAATAGTTAATTTTATTTAGACTTGAGTTTGGAAGGAATATTGTTTTGGCTAACTAACACATGGAATTCGGAAAGTATAGTGATTCATAGCTTTGTTTGCTATTTGCTTACTTGTGGGACTATTTCTCTTATGAAATTGGAAAGTAAATCCCCATCATCATATTTGACCAATATTCTTTCCATCGTGCTTTTGGTGTCATACAAAAATGAGTCCATGAAATCAAAATAAACATGAACTTGTTTTAGATGAATCTCAAAAGTCAGAAATAATTTTTTCTCTAATTAATTTACAAAGTAAAATTAAGGTATACTCTATTTATAAAATACTACCTTAATTTTCACACAATAAATCAGAATACACGTTAAACATGATTTTTACACTAATTATTATTATAAAACTATTAATACATTAATATATATAAATGTGATTAACCAAATATAAAAAATTTAAATTCATAATGTGGAATCCTTGAAGTAACGCTGAATTAAATCAAAGTCGTTCTGATTCAATAAAAAAACACTTCCGGTTCGAGCGGAAGTGCGGTCCATTACTCCAATCGAACCGAATCTAATCGCATTGCTTCTTTAACCGAACCGAGTTTTGTTTTCGTTTTTGGTTTGAGAATACTTCCACAAGGCTTTTGTATTCCCTAAACCCTAACCCTAGCGTCTGCAAAACCCTCTCTTCCCATGTCCAATTCCCAACCAAACTCCGATCCGAAGACCCGAACCCGAGCCTACAATCCCTACAAGGATCTCGATGCTCCAATTCGAAACCTCTACCACCTCCCCACCTCGCCGGAATACCTCTTCGTCGAGGAGGCCCGCCGCAAGCGCTGCTCCTGGGGCGAGAATCTCACCTTCTACACCGGCTGCGGCTACCTGGCCGGAGCCCTCGGAGGCGCCGGCGCAGGCCTCGTAGACGGTGTCAGGGCCTTCGAGTCCGGCGACACAGCGAAGCTCCGAATCAACCGCGTTCTGAACGCGGCGGGACACTCGGGTCGGGTCTGGGGAAACCGGGTTGGGATACTAGGGTTACTCTACGCCGGAATCGAGAGCGGAATCGAGGCTGCTAGAGACGCCGACGATGTATGGAATAGCGTCGCAGCGGGGCTCGGCACCGGCGCGCTGTACCGGGCGGCGAGAGGGGTGAGGTCTGCCGCAGTAGCCGGGGCAGTGGGTGGCGCTTTCGCCGGAGTGGCCGTGGCGGGGAAGCAGGCTTTGAAACGATATGTGCCTATATGAAATGACGCGGTTTGAGTGCGAAACAGAAACTCTTTATATGTTTGAATTATATGAAATTTTAAGGGATAAAGGAATAGCATAGATTATAGTGTTAGAAAATTGTAATAGTTATGCCATAATCGATGGTGTTGATGGTAGTGACTGGTGCATCTTGCAGGTTGCAGAGTATTGGTTTCATGCCATGTTTTTTCAGTTTTACTATGGCTGCTGCTTCTACTCTGGTTTATTCAGTATGCATTCTGCTGTCACCTATGAAGCTCAACTCTTAAATGGTTTGTCCTGTATCCAACACATTCCTACAATTCAAAAGACATTTTCTTAGTTCTAAGACAATTTTAAACGATTCCAATACAATTTTGAAAAAGATAAAGATAGTAATTTTCTAAAATCTCATAAGATTGTTCGTTTAAAAAATTGTGATTCTTTTGTGTTTCTTGGTTTGCTTCTGTTTATGTGATGGGCTTTGCTGGATATGATTTGGGTGAATCATTTGACACATGTGATTGGAGGTAAAAAGAAGTTTTTTCTGTGGACAAGGGTTGTTAGCACCTTAACATGGAGTTATGATGGATTTTGGTACCCTTTGGTGTGATATTTTGCATGTTGTATTGTTTGTTACCTTCTCAGCTTCTGACCATTGTACTTTGGAGGTATATTAGTAAAGTTGATTATGGCTTGTAATTAGTGATGATGTTACTCTGTTATGTTTCTGTATATAGGCACAAAAGAAGCAGTTTTGAGAGTCAAGAGAGTCGAGTATTGTGGTTATAAATGTTTAAATGCTTCTTTGTTCAGAAAAGTAATGGTGCTGCTTCGGTTTTTGATAAAATGGATTCTCGATTAAACCTACAGTTGGAGGGGGAATTTTATCAAAAGCGTTATTTGTGTTCAGGTCGTTAGGATTTTTTTAGAGGAAATGAAATTTTTGCCTTCAATGACGTTCCAATCTTGGTGCCAAACAAGCAGCATATATTGCCAGATTCCCTTCCTCCATTTAATTATGAATACGAGAGTTTTGTGTATCTAAATTTATCTGTATACTTTAATAATAATTAACTATTTAACTAATTGAAAAGAAAAAGTTGGCTTCTTTCAAATAAAGATGTTATTACTTAATCATATTTTTGTGTTAAATAACAGTAAGAGAGAGAAACCTCTGCTTACGGAATAAGCAAACATTTAGATTCGTCAATTTGGAAGCAAAAAGTAATTCCGGATTAATTAACTAGAAGAAAAAAAAAATGTAATTTTTATACCCAATTCAGAAGTGAAAAAAATGAATTTTAGATTTTATAATTTAGAAACAAGCAAAGTAATTCGTATTTCAAATTCTACAATGTCAAAGCGAAATTTTACTTTTTAGTTCTTATATTTAATTTGTTTAACTCGTAAATATATATAACTTTAATTTATGCTAGTCTCTATAAATTCAAACAATAAAAAGTGGTCTAAAAATGTACAATTAAAATTATGTGTAGGAAGTAAAAGTTAAAATATGTGCAATTGTAAAAATCAAATAAATAATTAGACATAATGAGGAAAGTATAATGACTTCAAAAATAATTATTACTAAAATAAATAAATTAGCACTCATACACTGTAGTTGAATAACAATGTATCAATGCAAATACTATTTATTCAAGGAATGTTTTACGATTTCAGAAAAAAAAATCTATTAAGAGAAAGCCCGAAAAAAATCGAGTTTTAAAAGCCACATATCTCTCACAAGGAGAACATAAATTGAATGTTTGAATGACGTTAAATCCACAATTATACAGGCATTTTAATTGAAAAGACCATAACTGTCAAATTAAGGCCAACTAAACGAACAAGAAAGTGAGGATGAAAACATATTAAATGCACGTTATTTCAAATATTTGCAACATCAAACAAAGAAAATGTTACATAATTAGCCGTATCTGGGGCAGCATCTATTGTGAGCACAATTTTTGGGTTTAAATTAAATGCCTCATCTACCCTCTCTTATTAAAAAATTACATTTCTGCAAAATTTATTTTTAGTGACTAAACACTTCAATCAAAAATTGATCAGGGACACAATCAACCAAACCCAACTGGGAACCTAGAAATACCCGGGTGAACAAAACCTCATCCCCCGCCTACAAATGATTTATGACTTGAAAGAGATTTAGTACGTCACAGCAGTCTTCTACTTATTCTTACAACAACATGGATTCTGGATTTTCAATATAGCCTTTGAATGCTTTTAACCATTCGGCACCAATTGCACCTGAACAGAACAAGTGTTTTGTTGTCATGTTTTACCACAAAATAAGCTTAATTTTGAGTTAAAAAGAACATTGAAGATTAAGAATGATTACCATCTATAACACGATGATCACAGCTGAGGGTCACAGACATGAAAGAACCAAACTTGAATTCTTCCGCACCTGATCCCGGAATGACCCTCCTCTCAGCTGTTCATGTAGTCAGCAATACACAAAGATAATCATTAAGAGATTGCAGTTGATATAAGAAATAAAGGGGGGAAACGGCAAAACTGTTCTTACCAGATCCAACTGCAAGAATGCCCGACTGAGGAGGATTGATGATTGCACAGAATTGTTTGACACCAAATGGCCCTCCCAGGTTAGACACTGTAAATGTACCTCCCTGTAATGCAATTCAACCCAAGAATTTACAAACCAGCCCAAGAAGTCTTTATTCACAGATGAAATAAGAATAAACACGAAACTCCAATAACCTCATAATCTTGGGGTTTCAAGCTGTTTTCCTTGGCTTTCTTTGCCAATTGTTTGACCTCATCCCCTATTGTAGAGAGGCCTTTTTTGTCTGCATCCTGCATATATTATGAATAGGTCAGAAAGATGACCTGTGATTGGAATATAAACTATAATTGTATTTCATATACTAGAAAGAGGCCCTTGCTCACCCTGATAACTGGAACAAAGAGACCATTATCAGTCTGCACAGCTACATTAATATTCACATTATTATACCTGCACAAAAACAAAATAACAAACTTATCAATAAAGTAATTCACAAATTTGAAGGCAATACTATATGAGAAACTAACGACTTACTGTCGAATATAATCATTTGCCCATGAACTGTTACATTGAGGAACTTTGCGGAGAGCCAATGCAGCAGCCTAAAATAAAAAACACAGGTATAAAACTTAGTTTCTTTTACATTTTTTACAATGCTGGCAACCAGGTTTGAGCTTGTGATCACATGTAATACATAACTTCATACACACACACACATATAGTTAATATCTCCTACATAGAACTGGTTTAACCTAAAAAAACTCTCTTTAAGTGATTGATTTGTGAGACAAAGGTTTTGGGCAATGATTGCAAGTCAGAAAACTGAACCACCCACTTAAAGGTTGAGCCATGTAACAACATTTGATTAAAATCCATTTCACTATACTGCATTCTGCATTTTTACAACTGATTATTGTCGTGAACACTTAATTTTCAATCATTTAACACCAATTATCTTCCTTTTCTTTATTTACTGTTGAGTTAGTGCCATTTTGTTATAATTTTATTATAGTTTGTAGTTAGTTACAAATAAGATTTTATGAAAATATTTACTAGTGAGATTTTTGCCGAGATTTTATTATAAAGAGAAGAAAGGAATGGAGGGGTTGTGACCAGATGCAATACATAACTTAGTTAATACACACACACACACACACACACACACACACACACACACACACACACACACACACACACACATATATATATATATATATATATCCCCTCCATAGAACTGTTTAAGCTAAAAAAACTCACTTTTAGTGATTGTGAGACAAGGATTTTTGAGCCAGGATTGCAAGTCAGATAACTGAAAACCCCCCCACTTAAGGTTGAGGGCGATGATGTAACAACATTTGGCTAAAATCCATTTGACTATACTGCCTTCTGCATTTTACAACTTATTAGACACCCGTCATGCCTTTGAACTATTAGAATTGATAGAGAATGAATTAAGCCTCACTAGAACTATTAGACATCCGTCAAGCCTAAGACTGAACATTTGGAACATGAAATTTGCTGGATTGGACATTTGTTGAATGCTATAAGGAATATTTTGGCCATATTCCTAGTGATTGTGAAACCTTAACTGTAACTACTCCGCAATTAAAGAGGGAACTTTCCCATTCATAACAGGCAAACAAGCTAATGTAATGCTCTCCAATCATTTTCGCCTTAAATTTCATAAAGTTCTCTGATTTCATAAACTGTTAGAGAAAAGGATTTAAGAGTCTATGATCTATAATGTAGCCAAATAGAGACAACAGGGGTCCCTTTGAGGAAAATCGGTCCATGTAACACAACACTTAGATATTTATTTCCAAGCTAACATCAAACAAAAGAAAAGCCATTTAATATGATTTTAGCTGTCAAATAGCATTCCACAAGCATTATATCTTAGATAAGATGTTGCCCTTCCCTACTTATTAAGCACCAAATAAGCAACCAAAACACAAGATAAAAGGAAGACAATCTGCAAATTACAAGAATAGATATAATGTCAGAAAAATCCAATACCTTGATTACAAGGTCATTAACTGATATGCGGGAGCCACCAGAGGCTTCTTGCAATGAATTGAGTTTGCTCCGTAAACTGCAGAAAAAGTGTTCCAATTATCAGAAATAATATGTATGGCAGGTAAAGCTTTCAAATATTGATTATAGAGGACTTACCTCATGAGTTTATCAACACATGCATCCACTGTTAAATAGTAATGAGGAATAGTTTGCTTTGATAATAATAGCCGTGAAGCTGTAACCTGTAAAAGTACATAGTTTTAGTTAAAAACATCATTCATGCTTACACAACACAACATATATTAAGATCAGAACTTGCATAGAAGTGAACACACAGAAGAAGAAAATAAAATATGCCAGAAGTTATGAGGAAAAGTACCAAGAAGCAATACAAAATTATGTTCACATGAAAATTAGAACATCATGTGACATGGTCCAAAACATGGTCTCTAATTTACTCTTGAAACAAAAATATCATCTAATATAATTTCAGGACATCTTCAGCAAATTACCTTCCGTATCTGAGAGACAGGAATGTCAATATAATCCAAAGCTGCATCTGTTGGGCCCTTGGCCTTTGAGGGTGCAGAAACTTGACCAGAAGCTGCATCAGATGCTAAAAAGGTTAAAATACAATCAATTCAATCAGCCACATATGACAAGATATCCTAGAGCAAGCAAGAAAAAGTGAGGAATTCTCTAGCATAACAATGAAGTGTTCCCACAGAATACAGGCAAATTAATATATAAAAAGATAGAATTATACCCAAGAAGTCTTCAATATCTGCCTTCACAATGAGTCCTTCATGTCCTGTTCCTTTAATGCTAGAGAGAGGTACCTACATCAGTGAGGGAAATAGATTATGTAGTTCTTTCCCTGAAAGACCTTCAACCATAGAATTTGTTATTAATAACTAACGTTTTTCTCTTCAGCCAACTTTCTAGCAAGAGGGCTAGCAAATATGCGATCTCCAGATGAAGTTGGAGCACTAGGTTTGGAAACCTTTGATTCAGGTTCTCGAGCAGGCTCCTCTGCCACTTCCTTCTTTGGTGGGGATGGTGCAGATGCTTCTTTGGCAGGAGGTGCACTTGGTTCAGATGCTGAAGGTTTGTAATCTTTAAACTTGGCAATATCCCCCTCATCTTCAACAGTTATGGCAATTACCTATGAAAGAAATTCTTCATGTTACCAATAGTCGCTAAAGCAAAATATTCTTTCTTGCAATTTCAAACTGTGGTGGAACAATAAATAAAAAGTTCTTTTCAATAAATAGATGAGGGGAGAGCCATAAGATATCAATACCTCACCAACTTGAATTTCTTTTTCCCCATCTCCTCGGACTATCTTGGCCAGATAACCTTCTTCCATACTTTCCATTTCAACAGTAGCTTTATCCTTCATATGAAACACATTTATGTCAATGTTCGCATAAGAACCTTAACAGAGTTATTTTATGTGCCAAGTCTCTGGTACAAGAACCATACAGTCTCAACTTCACAGAGCACTTCACCAGGAGAAACTTTATCACCTTCTTTCTTCAACCATCTCGCAATGTTACCCTGCATATAATTGGGAATTCTTTAGGAGAAACCATGGCCCACTATAAGACAATATCATTTATTCAGAAAAGTAGAAACCTCTGTCATTGTAGGTGAGAGAGAAGGCATTCCAATTTCCTGGTGGGGGGGTAGATCTGAAATGTATTCACCAGTGTTGGTGATTAAATCAATAAGTACAATATTTATATAGTCTCAAAACATAATATTTTCTTAAGTAAAACAATGAAAAAGGGAAGCTTAAGGAGAGGTGTAAGACTGTGAAACTTTTGGAAAGATACAATTCTTGCATCCTAAAAACAATATTTTTAGGTAACAACAAATCAAGTGCAAGGCATCTCCTGTAAGGGAACACAAATGATAGAAAAGCATAAGCTGCGGCATGTAGTGAAAAGTCTCATAACTGTTGACAAGTTAAAGAAACATTACATTCAGTCTTGTAATGTTAGACAGATGTAAAACCATTCCGCTTGTATCTCCACCAAAAAAATCTTAAAATTAGAACACCTATTACCACATAAAGTGGTTGAGAGTTTCAACTTTCCTCTCTATTCTTCTTAAAGAGATATAAACCATCCTTGTACCCCTAGCTAACAACTTCTTTTAGGGGACTAGGTCCGCTTACAGGATTCTTAGGCCATCTCCAGCCCAATGTTTCCCTTATTTTTACTTTTTATAATTTAAGAAGTTCATCTCTCCAACCTAGCATCTCCCTTTTAATACTTTTTATACTGCACATATTTATTTATCTAGTATGCATCTTATTTCTTTTTTTTATGTGTAAATAAATATTACACTATATACTGTTAAAAGTTATTTTTTGAGCTCACTTACACAATGTGCTTGGTGCTTGACAAGCAACCATGCCCACCAGTTGCTTTTACAAAAACCACAGTTCTTAACTGGTAAGAACTGCATTCCATAACCGATGGAGATGCCCTTGGCATATTATAAAAAAACATTACAAAAGTCTCACAGCCCAATCCAAGGACACTAGTGAGTAGTTAGAAACTAGGGCCAAGATCAGCTGAGGTAGCTCTACATTTCGCAACTGAGTACATTTCTCATTCTATTTATAATTTACACTAAAAAGAAAAAAACATTACAGAAAAGATGCGATGGGCTAAATGCGGCCTCATGTGTTCAACACATATATTCCATAACAATCAAATTTAAAAATTTAATTTGCCAAACTGTGAAGTGTCAAATACGCAGTAGGGTAAGACACAAATATGCATTCAAAGCACCACATAAGAGATAAGCATCACCCATATTGCAAATCTTTGATTTATGGATGACAAACTCAAATGCAAAGCAAAAGCCCAGTGGACATTTACCAGGCTGCTTGCTAATCATCCATATTCTATGATCATGAAATATCAAAGGACATCGAGTTTATTAAGATACATCAGGACCCATTAAATAAAAGATCAAAATATATATTAATCAACAAGGAACATTTTGAAAGGCTTAATGGAACACCCAACAAAAAATTGGAGGAAATAAAATTAACAGCCCCAAAGAAACATTCGCTGTACCTGAGGCTGACGCATAGCATCTCCTTGACAACACCTGTGGACTTCTTTTCGAGAACACGGTTGATTGAAAATAAATAAGTTATTGTCAATCCATATGCAAGGAAAAAAATTTAAATTATTATAACATAAAGTACATACTGCGAAATCTCTCCACTGAACCCTGACCCCATAATGGAACCCCTTTTAATGCTAGCCATGGAGATGTTTCTCTTCTGCGCACAAAATAAACGTTTATATCAAAAAGAGAATACAAGTCAGCTGAAAACGTACACATGCCGAGGAAGTGAAAAGCAATAGAGTAGGCAAGGAAAAGAATTGGAGATATTGAAGGCAGAAACAAAAAAAAAAAGCTTGTGATATATTGTTTAACTTGGATGTAAACACGCTCTACTCACAGTATAGCCGGAGGCCGGTACAAAGACACCGCTTCTTGTTGAAGACTCGGGGAGCTGAGTTTTCCACACATCTAAACAAATAACCAGCTACAAATTATTAACATAGAAAATAAAACTTAAGGAACACACAATTCACCAGGCATTCAAATGGCTCCCAAACAACAGAACATGCTAAGATCACTCTAAACCTCTCCAATACAAACTCTACGGTTACACTTATACTTGCTGCTCACACACAAACACCTTAATTAAAAACACCAATCGGTTGCCAATACACCTACAGCAAATCAAGCATTCTACACTATTCCCATTTCTAAACACGAAGTCTCACAGGAATGATTAATTAGGTCAATCCGACACAGAATTCCTAATTCATAAAGAAACCCGCTCTGAATTCAGTTGCAATTGAGAGACAGCCAAGAAACGAAGCAGTTACCGCGGTTCCTATTGAGAGAGGATTGAACATCGCCGGAAAACCAACGAGCCAGGAGAGCGCGCTCGTGGTGCAGCAACTTCGAAGCATTTCTCACCTGAAACCAACAGAAAGCATTAGATAAACAGAAAACAAATGCGTTTTCATAGATACGCGAGAAACGATAATGGTAGGCAAAGAGGCAGAATACGATTCACCTTGGCGGAGTGATTGAGTAAATGCGATGCCATCGCCGATGAACGGAAGAGAAATGGAGAAATAGCGAACGAAGGAAGAGTGGTTGGTTAGGGTTCGTTCGGTGACAGATCCGATCAAGTACATGAAAATGGCATGCTATGATGGAAGCAGCTATGGCAGCATACCAACAAACTTGGGAATATTTATTTATTTTTGTTTTTCTCTTAATTTAAATAAATTCCACTACTACTGTACCTATTTTACTTTTTTTTTAAAATTTATTATTATTATTATTACATGGTTTGTTGTAATTGTAAGAGAAAAACAATAAGAAAACATCTATATTTTTATTTTATTCTTCGCTTATTTATTTATTTATTTATTTTATTTTCATAACCTAAAAATACTAATCAAATTCATCACGGCTCTTTGAAACGATCAATTAGGAAAATGTTGTGTGACCTTCGGGGTGAGTATGTCTGCGTTGCTGTTTTACGCCTTTGATTTTTTTAAACTTGTATTTCAATTTCAAAATTAAATTTAGCCATGGTAATAACGTTTAAATTAACTTTAATATATTTAATTGAAGTACTTTTAGAAATATAGTTTGATAAAAGATGTTTTAAAAAAAATCTTTAATGAGTAGTTTCAAGAATGCGGTTTAACTCACTTGAAAAAAATATTATTTATTATTAATAATAATAATCGCAAGTGGCGTAATCAGAAAATTGTTAAGTTTGAAAAAAAGAAGGTAGAAAATTGATGGGACTAGTGCCTCAAAAGAAATGATATGAATATTCTCTTGGTGTATGGGAGAAGGACAACTCTAACTAGTTTTTTTCTTATTTGTAATTTCATACCTTATTTTGTCACCCCATACTAAATATTAAAATATTATTTTATGTTTTTCTTTCTACTCTATATATTCTGGATTATATAATTCGAAAGTCAATCTCATATTTTTAAAAAAACGTTCGAATTATGTAATCCGGAAGCTAATCACACATAAAAAAAAATGTTTATGAATTACATAATTCAGAAGTTAATCTTGTGTATAGAAAAGACTTCTGGATTATGTAATCCGGAAGCTAATCACAAAAGGCTTCTGAATTATATAATGCAGAAGCTAATTCTAAATCTAGAAAAAGACTTTCAGATTCATAATCCAGAATATTAAAAAGGATATTTTTGGAATACAAAAAACTTATGGGTGGCACAAGAAGGTATGAAGGTGCAGGAAGAAGCAGCCCTAAAATTAATTAATTTATCATGGACTGGACTAACAGCAACTCAAACATAAATGCTAATTACTTACTGCACCCCCAATTTTTTAACCTTCAACCCACATCTGGAGAAATGACCTAATTAACCTTTTCCTCACTTCTGCCGCTACTAAAGAAGAAGAAGAGAAGGAGAATAGAAGAAGAAAAGCCAAAAAAATTGTTTTTGAAAACTTATTCTAAAAAACAAATTCCAAAAAGAATTATATACATTTCAGAAATCCTACTTTGGAATATATTTCAAAATTTTATTATAGAAATATTGTTTCGGAATTCTTATCCTATTAAGAAATATGTGTTTTGGAATGTATTTGATGAATTTCGAAAAGTGTGTTTGAAAAAAATCTTCTAGAACGAATAATATGGAAGTCACTTTAAAAAAGAGTAAAATAATTATTTTAAAAGTTATGTGGTGCATGTTCCAATTGAGGTAGTGCAAAAAGCAATTGTCAACATAATGCAAACCCAACAGGGACAATTTCTTCTTAAACCTACATGGTTTATTCATTCACCTTTATAATGTATTGAAAAAGTCATAGCTATTCATAAATTTAATATTAAAAAAATTATTAAATAAAAATTAATTTTAAAGACAAACAATAATTTATCATTAACTAAATTAGATATTATTTTTAATTTAAAATAATTTTTATTAATAATAACGAATATTTACTTTTAACATTTATTAAGTCTTGAAGATCAAAATAATAAAAGTTTATTTTAAAGCAAAATATAATTTTTTTAACATTCACTAAATTTGAAAGGTTTATTAACAAAATAACGAGGATTTTTGCTTTTAAGTTTGAAATGTTTATTATACAAAATAATGAAGATCATTTTAATTTTTGTTTATAAAATTTCAGGTAAAATATTTTAGATTTTTTGAAAAGTCTTAAAAAATAAATATAATTAAAGCTTTTAATAAATAAATAATTAAAAATATAATTTTATTATATTTTATAATTAAATTCTTTAAAGTTTTTGAGAGTTTAAATTTTAACACGTAAAACTTTTTAAAAATATTATTAATCTTAAATATTTATTTAATAAAAACTTATTAATTTTTATTTTATTTTACATTAATATTTTTATTACAAATTATCATAAACTATAAATATTATTAATTATATTTTTAATACGTTTATATAAATATTATATCATATTTTTCATTTGATAACTTTATATTATATTAAAATAAATTTATTTATTTATTGAAAAACCCCAAAACTATCTAAACTAAATAAATTTATTTATCAAGGGTTAATATAGCCTCTTAGAATAAATTTAATTAATGATTTTTTTAACCTTCAGTAAATATAAAAGGTTTATTTAAAAACTTCCATTAAATCCTAAAAAATTATTTTAAAACCTCATTAAAGATTTATCTTAAAACTTCCATTAAATACTCTAGTATTTATATCAAATTCTATTTGCTTTTCATTTCTCCCTTATTTTATTTTTCCTTTCCTCTTCACGTAAACCCGCCTTTCATTTTCCTCTTCTCTTTCCCCCCTTAAACCCTAACCTATCATTTCCATCTTCTCTTCTTTTCACTCTCATTTCCATCACTGCAGACAAGTGGACTTTTGATTCTACTGCTCCACCATGGAACGTACTTCTGCTATTCCAGCACGGAACATGGAACATGGTTCTTATGAGATTCAGATACTCCTCTTAAATGGTATCGTCATGTTAGACACACGTATCGGACACTGACACTCATACAATACTTGTAGGACACGCATCAGTGAAGTTCAATTCAATTGTTAGATTTTTGACAATTCTAGTACAGTTCTAACATAATTTTAAAAATGAGAAATACATTAATTTTCTTAACACTTAAACTTAATGTATCAATTTTTATTATGATTATAAAAATAAAAAACAAATCTTTTTTGAACCAGCCATAAAAATATCTTTCTATTTCAAAAAAAAATCTAAAACATACTTGTGCACATAAATCTTTATTGTCAATTTATATAATTCATAATTATATAATATATAAATCCATGTCTCGTGTCCTACATTTTAGAAATTATACGTATTTCCATGTCCGTGTCGTATCAGTATCAATGTTAGTGTCTGTGCTACATAGCATGGTTCTACTACTCCACCATGAACTTGCTTCAACCTTCGCTCCACCATGGTGATATGGTGCTTGTTATTTATTTGACGACATTGGAACCTAATTTTCCTGATCAGTTTGTTTTTGGTCAAAGTCTTGTTTCAATCAAAATCAAAGTATTCCTTTCACGATAATTGCATAGTTAAGTTTGAATTTGTGTGGTTGCAAATTATTGCATACTAATTCCAGGGTTTGGTTGGGTGAGAATAAATGTGGTGGGGAATACTTGGTTGGACGGGTAATTGTTGAGAAAAATATGTTGGAGAAAGAAGATTATGAGATTTTTTTTTATCAACAATAAAAAATAAATAAATAGAATCACTTCAGGAATGGTCAAATCCTTATACATAAAGAGCTAGCGTCTTACCAATCTCCAACCAAGGAACACCTTCCTTGGTTGCTCGAACCTTCTATTCATCAACTTAGCAGTGAAGTGTTTGAGTTATTTGATCAATTTTCTACCTTCTTTCTAGTGGCAAAACTGTCTATTTTGGGCAGGCTTCAGACGCATACGAGGTCAAACTCTCATTCCACTTTTCTTTCTTAAATCAGCAATGCTTGTAAATTTTTATGACTGATATAAGCTTTTGGTATATAAATTTTTCTTTATTCTGATGGATGGGTGTTTTCAATCTTTGGTAAAATGTGCATGAGATTTATCCGAAAAAAATGTTAGGTGGTATTTTTTTTCGGGTGGAACTATGTATAAGGGTTTTGTTTTTGTGCAGCTTATGTTTCCGAGTTTAGAAGAAAAATAGTTTAGGTTATTTTTTATAAGGGTTGACGTATTCTAAAATATTTTTATTTTACTTTTTATTAAAAGAAATTGATTTTGTCCCCAGTTCTTTGCACAAGCTGGCTTCCCTGTCCTTCTTAGAAAGATGATATAGATTTCTACATCAAGAATACAACAAAGTGTTTCATTCTCATCTGTCTATATATATGTACTAAATGCTACCTAGTTTTGTCTACGTTTCATTGGAAGAATACAGTTAGTTGATTTGCTAATATATATTGACTCTTACTTTTCTCATTATTCTTCCCTTTGGAATTAATTTTGGTTTTAAACTTTCAAGAGTAATTATGGTTTGTTTTAATTATAGTCCTTAAATAGACCAAGAGCAATGATAATTTCACATCCTCTATTCTTTTACATTTCATAACCCTAAACCCTAAAGTAGAAGATGTAATTTGAAGCAATGCAAAAAAGTGGGTGTCAAATAATATTTTTTCTTTTTGCAAAAAAGGGTTTGTTCCTAAGTTGGCTTATGATGAGACCAAGGTTGCTACATCATTTTATGTGAATTTAATTTCCTTTGTCCTAGGTGGTTTGCATTCACATATGAAGTTGTCACTCGTCAATCTTCATCCAATTAACTGCTACAAATTTATAGAAATATAAATTTTCAAATTCTCTTAGATATATATTTTAGGTTGACAAGTCATTTGATGGCTATATAGAATTAAAGTTTTGGAAGGTCCATCAATTTAATGTTGACATTATGTTGGAATTTAGTATTTAGTTATTCATGTTTTTATTCACATGTATTGGTATGAGTTAAAAAAAATTACAAAACAAAATTAACTAAATATATAAATTAATAAATCTTAATTATACTAGTTTTTTTTTTAATTTTTCTAAAAGAAATTTATCATCAATAAGTCACAAATAAATTTATATATTATATTAAAATTGTCATAAAAATGACACTATAAAAAATTCATTATTATTAAATTATTTAGCGTCATAAATAACTAAAATTTCATCACGTTATTTCCTAACATATACCAAAATTAACTTTTCAAACTCATTTTTTCTACAATTCCTTTCAATAATAATGGTGATACGACGTGAATTTAATTAATTATGCAATACAAGAAAATTATGAAATAAAAATCAATTTCTAGATACCAAAATAATTAGTTACAATACTAACTAAGTTATAAACTATTTTAGAAACTAATTTTTTTTTTAAATTAGTTTTTATTATTGTTAAATAGTTTCTAAATTGGTATCTAACAATAGTTTCTAAATTAGTATCTAATTAGCAACCAAAATTTTTACTACCAACTTTAAAAACTAAATAAGTGATAGTTTTTTGCTATAAAATTTAGAAACTAAATAATTGGTAGTTAAAACTTTGGTTGCTAATTAGATACCAATTTAAAAATTATTTAACAATGATAGAAATTAATTTAGAATTTATTTTTTTAATTTTTAAAATGTTTATAATTTAATTACTATTACAACTAATTATGTTGATATTTAAAAATTAATTTTTATTTCATAATTTTCTTATATAGAGATGAAACGTGGTAGTGGGGGGAAAGCTAACAAACGTGTATTCAATGTCTTGTTATAAGTAACTGTTATCACTTCAACTATTCTCACAAACCAAAAGTCACAAGAAATTAAAACATCATTAAAAGTGTCTTCGGAGATGAGAAGGTTGTTCCACAGACGCAAGAAGCTGAAGGGGAGGGTGGTGCTGATGCACAAGAATCTGTTGGACACAAAAAACATAAGCACTGTGAGAGGAGTTGTTGACACTTCCAGATGCATACTTAGTTCAACATTGATTGATACTCTCAGTGCCTTCTCCAATCGATGTGTGTCTATCCGCTTGATCAGTGCTACCACGGCTGCTGGTATTACTTTTCTATTTCGATAAAAACTTTATAAATCGATTTTATTAGGTTGAATTTACATTTTTTATATAATATTAAAATTATGTGTGGGATAGTTGGAAAGAAGACATATTTGAAAGGTGTTTTTACCACTATACCAACCTTTGAACCGAAGAAATGTGAATATGATGTTGATTTTGATTGGGACGTTGAGGAGATGGGAATTCCTGGAGCATTTACCATAAAAAATCATCTGACAGTTGAGTTCTTTCTGATGAGTTTGACTCTTGAAGATGTTCCCACTCGTGAAGAACCAATGCACTTTGTTTGCAACTCATGGGTTTACAATTATTTTGTTTACAAAGAGGATCGAATCTTCTTTGCCAATGAGGTAAATCTACTTTTAAATTTTTTATAATAATACAAAACGCATATAACACCGATTAAGAAACATATAACACCATTTTCATCATTAATGTAAATATTATCTTTCATTGTATATAAGTGGGTGCAAACCTCAACTTCATGAGCTGGTTTTATGGGGTTGAGTTAGGCTTAAAGTCCACTTCGTAATATGGTATTAGAATCATTTTCAAGCATATCTTAGTGAGTGTTTGTGTTGGATCTATTGTGTCACCCGCTATCGGGCCGCTATCGGACCACCCATAATATATAGTCTCACGCACGAGTTGGCAGTCTCGGCGTGAGGGGTGTGTTGGAGATCCCACATCGACTAGAGATTAAAGTCTTTCATTGTATATAAGTGGATGCAAACCTCAACCTCATAAGCCGGTTTTATGGGATCGAGTTAGACTTAAATACACTTTATAATATCTCATATAATATATAATATATACTATGTGCCAAATATTAGTAACTATATATATTCATATATTATAACATTTTTCAAATGTTTCCGAAACAGTTCAAGGTTTGTAATCATCTTAACCAACACATTTATACGTTTTAAGATTATTATTTGGATAATGAACATTAAACAAATATATATTGCAGACATATGTGCCAAATGAAACACCAGTACCACTAGTGAGCTACAGAAAAGCAGAATTGCAGATTCTGAGAGGAAATGGAAAAGGGAAACTCAAACAATATCATAGAGTTTACGATTACGATGTTTACAATGATTTGGGCAATCCTCACACAAGTGGACACTTAGCTCGCCAAGTTCTTGGAGGATCTGACACTCATCCCTACCCTCGTAGAGGAAGAACAGGAAGAAAACCCACAATAGAAGGTTGCACTTTTACATCCTAAATATAACTCAATTTTGTATTTTTATTTTATATAATACCTGCAGTTAATGTAATTATTTCTTATAATATCGTATTCTATAAATAATTATTGTAAAAGTTAATAAACTTTATGTTCATAAATATCTAAGTAAGACAAATTGTAAGTTGTTGTTGATATAATTTATGGTGTTTCCATTCATGGCAGATTGTAATAGTGAGAGACCAAGCGATAGAATTTATGTTCCAAGAGATGAACATTTTGGTCACTTGAAATCATCTGAATTCCTTTCTTCTGTGATAAAATCACGAAAAGCGTTGGATCTTCATAAACCTCTACTTGATTCAATTACTTCAAAGGAGGAGTTTAATAGCTTTGATGAAGTACATGAACTCTTTGATGAAGTACATGAACTCTGTGAAGGTGGATTTGAGCACTCTTTTCCTGTTCCTCATGTAATTAGAGGTATTCATATTATATATATGAATGATGATATAAAAAAAAGAATATTATTGTCAATGTATAATTTTTCATATATATATATATATATATATATGCTACCTATATATAACATGAAAGTTAATAAATTTGACAGAATAACTGAAGTATGTAATCTATGACAATTACTTTGTTTATTATATGGAACAGTGAGTAAATCTGCATGGATGACTGATGAAGAATTTGCAAGGGAGATGCTTGCTGGTGCAAACCCTTGCACGATTCGTTGTCTACAAGTAAGATAAAGTTGAAGTTGAAGTTGAAGTTTTACCAAACTATTGTGTTTCATATTTCATGAAAAATAGTCTTTAATGAAATGGCAGGAGTTCCCACCACAAAGCAAGTTGGATAGCTCAGTCCATGGTGATCAAACAAGTAAAATGACTGAACAACAGTTGGAGATTAACCTCGAAGGGCTCACAGTAGATAAGGCATGATGATACATGTGTTCCACTTCCATGAAACACCACATTAGAATCTGTTCCATGCTAAATGTTAACATTGCATCTTTTATCAAAATACATCTTTTCAAAGTTGATAAAATCATTGTGAGATCATCTGCAACTGTTTTGTAAGGCTTAGCAGATTTCAGTTCATGGTAAAAAACTGTGTCAGACGGTATATTCTTAGAATGTTTTTGCTAGTGTTACATCATGAAACTAAAGTTGTTAACAAATTATGTTTGTGGAACAGGCAATTAAATGTCGTAGACTATTCATACTAGATTACCATGACGTATTTATGTCGTTTTTGGGAAGGATAAATGAAGATACACCAAAGGCTTATGCCACTAGGACAATCCTTTTCTTGAAAGATGATGGGACCTTAAAGCCATTGGCCATCGAATTAAGTTTATCACAACATTCAAGTGGACAAGTTGGTGCCCTTAGTAAAGTCGTCTTGCCTGCAGAGAAAGGGGTGGAAAATACAATTTGGCTATTGGCTAAGGCACATGTTATTGTGAATGATTCGTGCTATCATCAGCTCATAAGTCACTGGTCTGAACTACTCTTTCACTGAGATCATTAAAAACAAAAACTAATATATGCATATGAAGTGATTCTTAACTTTTTTTTATATGGGGTCACAGGTTGAATACTCATGCCGTGATTGAACCCTTTATCATAGCAACAAACAGGAATCTCAGTGTTCTTCACCCTCTTCATAAACTTCTATTTCCTCACTATCGTGACACAATGAATATCAATGCACTTGCTCGACAATCACTAATTAATGCTGATGGCACTATAGAGCAATCCTTTTTGAGTGGAAAGTATTCTATGGAGATCTCTTCAGCAATATACAAAGATTGGGTGTTCCCTGACCAAGCACTACCTGCTGATCTTATCAAAAGGTATAATCACATGAACCAAAGAGATAAATTTTGCACAATCTCACTTAATTACAACATACAAGCCATATGATCAATACATCACTCAGAATAAATAAAACAAGCAGAACCAGATTTAGATGTTATCCAAGACCAAACCTAAACATCAAAAAATTGAATTAATGACCACTTGAGTCTTGATATTAAGGCATATAAAAAACTAACTTGCTTACAAATAAAACCACTATGTCACATATTTCTACATAATTTCTCTTTGAAATAGTCTACAACTATTTAAGATATTGTTGTTTCTATTAACATTTTTTTTGGCATGACTAAGAGGAATGGCTATTGAGGATTCATCCTCTCCCAATGGCCTTCGTCTTGTGATAAAGGACTACCCTTATGCCGTTGATGGACTTGAAATATGGGGTGCTATTAAGATATGGGTCCAAGAGTATGTCTCCTTGTATTACCCCACAGATGTGGCAGTTCAACAAGATACTGAACTCCAAGCATGGTGGAAGGAAGTTGTAGAGAAGGGTCATGCTGACTTAAAATACAAGCCTTGGTGGCCTAAAATGCAGACTCTTGAAGAGCTTATTCAATCATGTTCCACCATCATATGGATTGCTTCAGCCTTTCATGCAGCGGTTAACTTTGGACAATATCCTTATGGTGGATTTATCCTCAACCGTCCAACTCTTAGCAGAAGATTGATCCCGGAAAAAGGAACACCAGAATATGATGAGATGGAGAAGAATCCTGAAAAGGCTTATCTAAGAACAATTACACCTAAATATGAGACTATTGTTGACCTTTCAGTGATAGAGATATTATCAAAACATGCCTCAGACGAGGTCTACCTTGGACAGAGGGACAATCCAAATTGGACCTCTAACCGAAGGGCAATAGAAGCCTTTAAAAGGTTTGGAGAAAAGCTATCAGAGATTGAGAAAAGTATCTCAGAAAGGAACCATAATCCAAATCTTAAAAATCGAACTGGACCAGCTCATTTGCCTTACACTGTGCTTCTTCCCACCAGTGAAAAGGGATTGACTTTTAGAGGAATTCCAAACAGTGTCTCTATCTAAATTTCTATATGGTGGCTCCCTCTAGTAGTGTACTTGCATTAAGTATTTGTATTTGTTTTTTTTATAAGAGTTTTCATGTTAGATATTATTGTATTACGTATTTGTTTAAGAAATATTGCATTTAGTGTTGGACTTTTTTTAGTAGTCTTGCTGAGATACATATGTATCAGACCTTCTATGCTGATCTTTGGCATGCCTTATGTTGAAGTTAAGCTCTTCTTTCAGTAATAAAAGCATTTCCTTGTTAAGAAAACTCGCTAGTGAATTCTATGTTACCCTCATATTTTTTAGCTGAGTTCTATTCTTCTATATTGTTCATTCTAATCTTTGCCGCTACAGTGGGTGGCAACTGGCAAAACTCATTTCGTGTGATAACTTATAAATGCAAAACCGTTTTTGAAGACAACAGAAAGAAAGCTATTGGAAAAAAAAAAATCTATGTCTTTCCTTTAGAAGAAGATATTTGTTTGAGCGAAAGAAAATCATTAAATAAAAATTAATTTTAGAAAAAAAAAAATTAATTCTTACGATAGAGCTTAAAAAATTATTAGTTTCTAAATTAATTTTTATTATTGATAAATAGTTTCTTAGTTAAAACTTTTGTAGCTAATTAGATACAGATTTATAAATTATTTATAATAATTTAAAAATTAATAATTTTTTTAATTTTTAAAATGATCTCTAATTTAGATATTATAGAAATTAATTATTTTTTATTTTTAAAATTAATTTTTATTTAATGATTTTTTTTCTGATAATCTCTCATAGGTGAAGATATTATTACATGGTCTCACATAATCATAGTCAAGATTTTCAACGAGAGATTAATTTTATGAACAGGTGGTGGCCTCAGACCATAGATTAATTTTAGGTGCTATATTGTAGTTTCAAATGTTGTGTGGTGTTAAAACTGTGTTGCTGATAGCATAACAAAATAGTGCATATGGTACAAAAGGCTACACTGGAACACCATGAGAGTTGGTCACAAAAACCATTATCACATAAGAATTAAGTAAATAAATAAGGATATTTAGGAGTATCTCAACCCATGTCGTAAATAATTATTTATATGAGGTTAAAATTATAAGGTTTAAAACTGAATTTCGAACGGAGTTTTATATTTTAATTTAAAAATATTAAAAAATAGTTTTAAATTTTAAAAACGAAAAATAATATCTTAAAAAATAAATATTTTAAATAAAATTATGAAAAAATATATGTTTAAAAAAATAAAAATTTAGAAAGATAATTATATTAAGAAATAATATTTTAGAAAAATAAATATTTAATAACTCTTTAAATAGTGATATATACTTTCTCGAACAATATTTTCTTGATAGTAGTGAATACTTCCAATCTCATATAAGACATACTAAAATGGCGTGGCCTTGATTTTTAAGACTTTTTTTTTTATAAGGGAAAGCGATGGAAACATTTTATTTTTCAAAAATAAGAATGAAAAAGTAGTTTTAAAAATAGGAAAAAAAAGTTTAAGAAAATATATAATTTATATTTTATTATGTTAAAAGAGAATAACTTATAGAAAGATAAGGAAATTGGGAGAAATTTGAGTGTTTATTGAAGAATTAAATTAGGTATTATATAATGTTACAGAATAAACTGAAAAGAAGAAATAAGAAGCTTTGTGATGGAAGAAGCTTGTAGCTTGCAACCAACCACACACAAAACGATATCCAAATATATATTATGAAAAATGGTTCCAATAAATAATTTAAAAAGACTTGGGGTCAACAATTATTTTTTTATATTTTTCCACTGATTTTTCGTCTACCATCAATAATCTTCAACTCAACCTTCCACTCATCACTCATTTAATTGCACCTTCCTGCTATGTGCCAAATTCCCATAGAATATATATATGGATATTTTAAAAAATAAAAAAATATACTAATAAAAAATTATAATATTACATTTATTACAATAAGTGCATCTGTAATAAATAAAAAATAAAATTAAAAGTTAGATGTAATAATAAATTAAAAAAATAAAAGTAAAAATTAGATTTAAATTATTATAGAAACAAAGTAAAAAACCAAAAAAAATATATAGTCATATATATATATATATATATATATATATTCTATTTTTACTTTAAAATTCATTATATTATTTAATCAATAAATTTTAAATAAAAAACTTATTAACTATTTTAATTCAATAACTATTACATAATTTTTTTTAAAAATTATAATAAATAAGAAAAAAAACAATCTAATTGAGAAAGTAAGTCAAACAACAATTTCGAAATCACTTGAATTTTGAAATTAGTTAATATGTTAACCTTTGCTTCAAAAACAATTTTATCACATTCTTTAAAGTCATTTAACATATATAAATTCTTCAATCCCGCTTTAAGTTTTGTTAATTTATTTAACGTGTTTTTTTCACTATTTTATATAAAAAAAAAATTAGATATAATATATATATATATAAATTTACATGTAAATAAGAAAATAAATAAATAAATTATAAAATAAATAGTAATACATAAGAAATAAACATGACCATATACCAATAATTAAAAAAACTACACATACTAAAATAAATATAAATAATGCATAAACATAAATAATACACGTAAATAAATAAATTGTTATAAAATAACCAAAATACTTCCGTTCCAAATTTTTTTTATTTAATATTTTATTTAAATAGGACATTAAATATTTTAAATTTGAATTTATTTAAGATTTTGAATAATTTAACAATTTTATTTGCGTATGACATTAAATATTTAAGTTTTATTCTTTTAGCAGTTTTTAATAATTTAGTAATTTAATTTATTTTAGATTTTTATTTAAGTAGAACATTAAATAATTTAGATTTCGTATTTATTTGGGATTTTGAAAATTTTAGAAATCTTATTTATTTTAGATTATTATTTAAGTAGAAAATACAATAATTTAGGACTTTAAAAACCTTAAATTTTTTATAAACTTTAGATTTTTGTTTTAGAAGGAAATTAAATATTTTAGGATTTTTTTTAACTTTTAATTTTTTATTTAAGAATGACATAAACTTTTTCTCATTCATATTAATTTAGGATTTTGAAAAACTTATTATTTTATTTATTTTAGATTTTTATTTAAATATGACATAAAATAATTTAAGATTTTTAAAATTTAACTTTTTTTTAAGATTTTCATTTAAGCCTGATATAAAATAAGTTAGGATTCCTATTTATTTAGGATTTAGAATTTTATAAGTTAAGATTTGTATTTATTTAGGATTTTGAATAATATCAGAATTTTATTTATTTCACATTTTTACTTAAGTATAACATTCAATAATTTAGGATTTGTATTTATTTAGAAATTTTATTTATTTCAAACTTTTATTTATATATTATATTAAATAATTCACGGTATGTATTTATTTAGGATTTTGAATAATTTTAGAATTCAAACTTATTTTGAATTTTTTTAGTACAACATTAAATAATTTAGATTTTATATTTATTTAAGATTTTAAAATTTTTATTTCTTTAAAATTACTATTTAAGTAGAAAATAAAACAATTTAGAATTTGTATTTGTTTAGGATTTTGGAAAACTTAGAAATTTTATTAATTTTAGATTTTTATCCTAGAATGAAATTAAATAATTTAGGATATGGATATATTTAGAAATTTGAAAATTTTCAGAATTTTATTGATTTTTTATTTTATTTAAAAATGATATTACAAATGTTTGGATTTTTATTTATTTAGGATTTTGAAAATCTTAGAATTTTTAATTCTTTTATAGTTTTATTTAAGTAGAAAATAAAATAATTTCATATTTTTTATTTAATTAGGATTTTTACAAACTATTGAAATTTTATGATTTGTGTTTATTTAGGATTTTGGATCTTTTAGATTTTTTTTTATTATTTAAAATAATTTATTATTTATTTCAGATATTTTATTTAAGTAGAATATTTAATAATATAACATTTGTATTGGCTTAAAATTTTGAATAATTTAGGAATTTTATTTATTGTAAATCTTTATTTAAAAATGACATTTAATAATTATATTTACTTATAATTTTAAATAATTTAGATATTTTATTTTTTGAAATTTTTCATTTAAGTATGACATTGAATAATTTATAATTTGTAATTTTTTTAAAGTTTTAAATAATTTAGGAATTTTTATTGAAATTTTTTATTTAAGTATGATATTAAATAATTTAAAATTTGTATTTATTTTGGATTTTGAATAATTTAGAAATTCGATTTATTTTAGATTTTATTTAATAAAAATATCAAATTATTTAGATTTTGTATTTATTTAGGATTTCGAAATTTTAAAAAAGTATTATTTATTTTATATTATTATTTATATAGGAAATAAAATAATTTAAGATTTGTATTTTTTTAGAATTTTGAAAAAATTTTAATTAATTTAGAGTTTTATATAAGAATGTTATTAAATATAATTTGAGAAATTTATTGATTTTCACTTTTTATTTAAGAATGATATTAAATTTTTTGGGACTTATATTTATTTAGGATTTTAAAAACTTATAGATTTTATTTACTTTTAATTTTTTATTTAAGTAGGAAATAAAATAGTTTAAGATTTCGTATTTATTTAGGATTTTAAAAAACTTATTTTTTTATTTTTTTATTTGATATTTTTATTTAAGAATAACCTTAAATTATTTAAGATATGTATTTATTTAGAATTTTAAATAATTTAAAATTTTAAAATGATAGAAATTTTATTTATTTTTTATATTTTTATTTAAGTATGGCATAAAATAAGTTAGACACCGGAGAAAGCAATGGCTTGTAGCTTGCAACCACACACTAAATGATATCCAAATAATTTATAAAGACTTGGGGTCAAGACTTGTTGTTTTATATTTTTCCATTGATTTTTCTTCAATCATGATAATGTTCAACTCAACCTTCCACTCATCACTCATTTTAATTGCTATGTGCCAAATTGATATATATATCTTGCTGCTTGGATGAAATAGACTAAATATAACGTAATAAAAATTAGAATATGATAATGAAATGACTTTAATTTAGTGGTTAGAGGTATCCTAGTTAGTGGCCCTAAGTTTAAGTCTCACCTACAACAAAATGGTAATAATAATATATTGTAATAATTATAAATAATAATAGTAAATGATAAATAATATTTTTAATATTAATAATAATTTATAAATTTGTGTATGTCGTTTTTTCATCAGTAATGCATGTTTATCGATGGATTTTTGGTCTTACCTATGGATTAGATCGTTGATAATATGTTTTTTTTTTGTAGTATGTGAAACTTTTATCATTAGTCCATTCATTTCTTACTTTTAAATTGAATAATCTTAAAGTTGCTAACAATCTTGTGAAGTTATTGAATACTCGATAATTGTTTCTCCAAATCAAGCATCAAAGAATCATACACATGTATTCTTCCAAAATTTTGTTACCACCATCATGTATCATTTCCTTTAAATTATCGTTTATCCCTTCTTTAATATTTTTTATCGTCAACATAATTTGAGTGACTAATATCGTATACGTATTGTATAACTCTTAACAATATCAAAGATAAATCGATGATAATTATAATATCTCAACTATTATATAAATAATTGTTATTTGATTCTTTGATTTCTTGAAATTATATCATGCTTCTTATGATGTGTTGTAATTTTTTCTTTTGTTTGCATTGTATTCCTTTTATATCTTGTGAGTCAAGTATTTTTCCAGGAATGCAAAAGGATGAGTGTGACGGTATTTGATGAGCATATATTTACTCACACTTAATAGCTTTAATCATAAATGTCTTTGACTAAAATCATGTATAACTCTACTATTTTAAGTAAGATTCATCTAACTGTGTTTATTTGGACCTTAACTGTTATTTATGATAATATTGTATTTTAGTCGTAGTAGACGGTCTAATGCTTCTCAGAGTACATTGGATGATCTAATAAGAGCGTTTGCTCAAGAGTTTTAAGGAAGTTTTTATCTCTACAAGTGGGTCGAATATGCGAAAGTCCAAGTTGGTTCTTTGAATCAAAATGAGAAAAAAAATCTTAGGGGAAGAATTAGAGAATAAAATCTAATATATCATAAACAGAATTGGAAGCAAATCTTCTGCAAAACACAAAGAAACATAGTTCACAATGAAAGTGAAAATAAAATTTAGGAATTCTGAAAAGTTGAAAACTTAAAAATCGAAGCAATATCTAAACTGAAATATATTTTTGAGATCCTTGGAACAAAGAAACCTACAAAAGGATGTAAGCTTCAAGGAGAAAGGGGAAAGCTTCAGAGCTTAACACAATGCATTCGAAAAACAGAGCATTAGAGTTTTCTTAGGTTTTATTTGTTTTTCTCGTTATAATTCTTTTGTTTACCTTCGTATGGAAGGTTAAACTCATTCATGTTGATTCTCTTGTGATTTTGCAATGAATTTTGAGATTTGTGTTCAATAAGGTTTTATTCTTAAATTCTATGTAGCAATTCATGTAAAAAAAGTTTGGCCTTTTTGAATTTCGATTTTTGTTAAAGAATTGTCTTTGAACAATTGTTAAGAATTATGTTATTTTCTTTAATTGGAGTTTTTGGTTAGTTTATTTTAGGGATGACAATGCGGGACGAGTCATGCGGGTTAGCCCGCAGTCCGCTACCAAAAACTGCGAGGCGGGCTCACTAATATAGCCCGCTGACCGGTCTGCATAACCTGCAGCGGGGTAGGACGGGGCGGGTTGGCCCGCTGACTCGCATAAATAAAAAAAATAATTATTTTATTTTTTTAGTATAAAAAAATCATACCTCATTCACCCATTATTGCAATGACATTTATTTTATTTAATTTAGCTGGAGGAGCGATTTCATAGAAAAGTGCGAAGCAGTCAGTCATCGCTGCGTCCACTATGGAGGCTGAATTTGTGGCATGCTTTGAGGCCACAGTTCAGGCTAATTGGTTGAGGAATTTTATTTCAGGACTTGGAATTGTTGACAGTATTGCCAAGCCGCTGAAAATTTATTGTGATAACTTCGCAACAGTCTTCTTTTCTAAAAACGACAAGTATTCCAAAGGTGCTAAACATATGGAATTGAAATACTTTGCCGTTAAAGGAGAAGTTCAGAAACATAAAGTGTCAATAGAACATATTAGCACTGATCTTATGATTGCTGACCCTTTAACAAAAGGGTTACCGCCCAAAACATTTACTGGTCATGTTGTAAATATGGGCATTAT
>Ga0123342_1000258_pt1 | contig 77126 bp, 60 predicted proteins | sample Turbeawhitnodule_FD_89960 | JGI IMG/M metagenome (GOLD analysis project Ga0123342, IMG submission 89960) | Root nodule microbial communities of legume samples collected from Mexico - Turtle bean Mexico white nodule | ecosystem: Host-associated > Plants > Roots > Nodule | place: Mexico: Nepantla... | reverse complement strand
TTTTTATATCTTTTATCTTTATCTTATTTTGTTTTGCCTTTTTTTTATATCTTTTATGTTTTTAGTTTTTTTGTCATTCTTTATTTATATTTTTTTTTTGTTTTTTTTTTTTTTTTTTTTTTTTTTTTTTTTTTTTTTTTAAATGAAGAAACAAATAAGAGGAAAAGGATAATGCTTAGTTTATCTTAACCCTTGATACTACTTTTAATTTTTCAAAATTTTCGAGTTTCCTCAAGATCAATTTGTATGACAGGTATTTTTTACAATCACTTCAAAGTAAATATACCAAGTTTTTTTAAACAATTTTCCTAAATATCATTAACTTTACAATCACAAAATATGAATTTGAGTTTTGTTTTTTAAACACTGAAAGAGAGAGTAACAAAGAGTATATAACAAAGCTTTAGTTTATTTGAATTTATTTTGTTTTTCTTCAGCCTTAACCATCATAGGTAGTGTATCAAATCGTAGAATGATAAATTGAAAGAAACAATTGTTAGGGGTGAAGAGACGTTGGGCGGTGAATTAAAAGGTAATTAGGTTGAAACAAAAGAGGATTCAAAATAAAAAGAGAGGACAAGACGACTGGGACAACCAACCATTTCAAAACGCAAGAGAAAGAGAGAGAAAGAGCGTGTGCTTTTTGAAATTTCTGAATCAAACTTCAATATAGTAAAAGACGAAACCCTCACTTGCTGAGTCGTAGAGAGAGAAACTCAGAGATCTGATTCACGCACCTTACCTTGCTCCAGATCCTCATTCCCGAGCTCCGATTTAGGGTTCGATTCCGATCGATCCCTATCCGGCCACACCGCGTTCCTTCGATTTCCTCAGCTAAGCTTCTTCGGTTTGGATTCGCTGATCGACCGATTCATCGATGGCGGCGATCGAGGACTTGTCGGAGCTCGCCGATTCGATGCGCCAAGCGGCGGCGCTGCTCGCCGACGAAGACGTAGATGAATCCAACTCCTCCTCCAACAATTCTCGAAGACCGTCTACTTTTCTTAACGTCGTTGCACTCGGCAATGTTGTAAGTCTCCGTTTCTTCGTGTTTTGTCATCTCATACGCAGTCGTTTTGCTCACTGCTCTGTGATTCCGATTTTGCAGGGTGCTGGTAAATCAGCTACTCTCAACAGTTTGATCGGACATCCCGTTCTGGTAACTTCAACTCCGAGCTCACTCTTAAACCCTAGTCTGTTACGCAAGTGAAACTGAATGGTGAATTTTGTATTATTCTGCAGCCTACTGGTGAGAATGGAGCTACACGGGCTCCTATATGGATTGATCTGCAGCGAGACACTTCGTTGAGCAGCAAATCCATTATATTGCAGATTGACAACAAGTCTCAGCAAGTCTCCGCAAGTCAGTTCTTATTCTCCTTTTCAAACTGCTAGCGCCGAAGTGCCTGATCTGTATAATTTGCTTTTATTTTTTACTGACGAACATATTTGCGTGCTTTGTTGCGTTGCCGCAGGTGCTTTGAGACACTCGTTGCAGGATAGACTCAGTAAAGGTTCCTCCGGCAAGAGTCGAGATCAGATTTATTTGAAGCTGCGCACGAGTACAGGTTTGTTAATGATTGATGATTTTTAGTCACCTTACTATCTTCAGGTTGTTCGATTATATAGAATTATACAGCTTTGAGCGGGTGAATTGTCTGACATCATACCTGTTGTTATGTCTTTTTGGACTATCCATATGTAGCCACCAATGAAGTTTGTTTGATGAAAATAAGTCTTGTTGAATTACAGTAGCCATGCAAAAACTTGAGTTTCTTGTTGCTGCATATACTTACTATGCTATGATATCAGATAACGACACACTCGAGTTATATGTGCTGTACTGTTTTCTTTAAAACAAAACGTCCCTAAAATACTAACATTCTTTCTACCAACTTATCTTCCCAGCACCACCTCTCAAATTGCTCGATTTACCTGGGCTGGATCAGCGCATCATGGATGAGTCAATGGTAACTGGTGTCCTACATTTCCCAATTGGTTCCCAAACATCCTGCTTTTTGTTATCATTGAACAGCTTTGAGATTCTGATGTTATTTATTGTGATCCTTGCATAGGTTAGTGAATATGCAGAGCATAATGATGCCATTTTGCTAGTTATTGTACCTGCAGCTCAAGCACCCGAAATTGCTTCATCTCGAGCCCTTAGATATGCAAAGGAATATGATGGAGAAGGTAGACTGTTTCCACAGTTCTTTTTAGGATTATTCTTATGTATAACTCGTTGAATTTATGAGCACTTGTTCGATTTCATTCTCTATTAGATATTAGTTTTGTCATTGTTAATTGACTAAATATGCAAAAACATTTATTCATAGGTACCCGAACCATAGGTGTAATTAGTAAAATAGATCAAGCTGCTTCAGACCAAAAAGCACTGGCTGCTGTACAAGCTCTCTTATTGAATCAGGGTCCTCCAAAAACCGCTGATATACCTTGGGTTGCATTGATTGGTCAATCAGTTTCAATAGCTACGGCACAATCTGGATCTGCTGGTTCTGAAAATTCTTTAGAAACTGCATGGAGAGCAGAAAGTGAAACCCTCAAGTCCATATTGACAGGAGCTCCTCAAAGTAAGCTTGGAAGGATAGCTTTAGTGGAGGCCCTGGGGCAGCAAATTCAGAATCGTATGAAGCTTCGGCTTCCTAACCTTCTTTCTGGGTAAGTTATATGTAGTGATATTTTGTCATTTAATTATACGTATTGTTGTTTTGAGTTGTTTCTTGTTTATAGTAGTGAAAAACTTATAGCTGGATAATAGATCTGCGCATCCTGTTTCTTGGCTTTTATGTAAAGTCTTTTGTGTTTTTAGTTTTCATGTTTATTATGTGCTTAGCTGCTCTATTAATCTTTACTTTGCTGGCACTTTTAAGGTTACAAGGGAAGTCTCAGATAGTTCAGGATGAATTGGCTAGGCTTGGTGAGTCAATGGTTACCACTTCAGAGGGTACACGTGCTATAGCCTTGGAACTTTGCCGTGAATTTGAGGATAAGTTCCTACAGCACATCACCAGTGGCGAGGTTTGCTCTCTGACTCTTATATTTAATTAAATTTTTTTATTTATTTTGATGTTAGTTATTTGGGGATGTTATTTTTAAGCCTCAAATAATCTTTAGCTTCATATTCTGTATATAGTTATCTAATATTATATTTCCTTGAATAAACCGTATTTCCGGGCCCAATTTAATTTTATATATCATTAAATTATCTGGCAGGGATCTGGTTGGAAAATTGTTTCTTGCTTTGAGGGGAGATTTCCTGATAGAATGAAGCAATTACCTTTAGATAGGCATTTTGATATCAACAATGTGAAGAGGGTAAGATTTGGACCAATGTGTTGTTGATATCTTTTTTCTGCATTACTTTTTTCTTCATTGTCCTTGTCCCCTTTATTTTTGGGGGGAGGGGTGGTTACTACTGTTGCTTATCCCTTTTGTCTGTTATCAGATTGTGTTAGAAGCAGATGGTTATCAGCCTTATCTTATTTCCCCTGAAAAGGGATTGAGATCTCTGATCAAAGGTGTTCTAGAGCTTGCGAAAGAACCATCGCGTCTTTGCGTTGATGAGGTAATGCTTTAATGTAGAATGAACTTGAATTATATTTAACTTCCTTTACCCTGTTGAGTTTCTAAATGATTGTTGCTTGTTCCTTGTATCCTGTAGTGTTTTTTCTTTGTATGATCATTTGGTTTGTCATTAGGTTTGAAGTTTGGATCTAGTGTCTATATTCTTTGCCCTTTTCCTTCCATTTGGATGTATTCATTCTACCTATTGTGAGAACATGTTACTTGTAGTGGAACGATAAATTTTTGTAATTTAAATTGGTTCCCTTGAATAGCTTTTGAGATTTCTCTCGAAGTGCACTGTGGATCCAAGTGCAAGGTATTGGACTTGAGTCCCACACTAGAAGCATGAGATTTTGGTGTGGGGTTTCTAAGGTTCCTATTATTTGCACATCTTAAATGATGATTGCATCATTTCTATGTAAATCTTATGATTGTATTGCATCATTTCTATGTAAATCTTATGATTGTAATTCAATCAACTCAACTGATAGACCACTATTATGGAGGAGGGTAGAATAGGAATTGAAAGGAATGTTCATGTTGTCATATATAGAACACATCCGAATGATTGTCCAGAAAGAAATTATGGGAGGTGATACGCAGTTGGGAAGAAATGAGATTAAAGGAATATAGGAGGCTAGAATAGTTTGGTGTTTGAATTGGAGAAAATGGGCTTGGAATAAGTGGTTATGCTAGTCTCTGTTGTCTTTATTAGAGGAAAAGCGTTCCTATAAGAAGTCTAACATTGTAGTCGTACCTTGCAGTTATTGGCGGCACTGTTCATTTCTCGTAGTGTTCCTTCTATTATACTTTTTACTCATGGTGATTCTCATTGTCTTATGCTCCAGGTACATCGAGTCCTGATGGATATTGTTTCATCTGCTGCCAATGCTACACCAGGTTTAGGAAGATACCCACCTTTCAAGAGAGAGGTACGGTACTTTGTTGTTCTTTTTCATTTTCTACTTGATACCGTTATTGATTTATTATGTTAAATTTGAGTCCTTTTCCTTGTCGTGAATTGTTCATTTATACACTTTTTATTCTTAAAGGTTTCCCTTGGTGGGGAGTGCACCTTCTCTTTCTTTTATATGACACTGTTTAAAATTCTTTCAAGGTTGTCGCAATTGCAACGTCTGCTCTAGAAGGGTTTAAGAATGAGTCAAAGAAAATGGTGGTTGCACTAGTTGATATGGAACGTGCTTTTGTTCCACCTCAACACTTCATTCGCTTGGTACAAAGGAGGTAATTTGGACTTTTCTGAATGGATCTAGATCCTCTCATTTGGAGATCTGTTCCCTACACTTTATTTGTCTTTTTGTTATAAACTATTTTTCTTTGGGTAGAAACAATGGAGATACGAACTCTTCCAAAGAGAAAAAATGCAGAAAATAAAAGATAAATCTAGAGTCTCGAAGGTGCACATAACCTCTGGTCCTAGCCCTTATCTTATTCCCCTTTCCACTCAATTCATGCCCACCATGTACTACCTATCTTTCCTTGTAGTATTTTCCAACCAAATTCTAATATCTCCCTCTGATTAAAATCTACACTTAACTGGGATATCCCCTTTATTTTGCATATTGTTTATTCTTCTTTATTTTGCTTATTTGTAATATTATACATCTAGATATCTTCATAATTTATATTTGTGAGGTCAGTATTGATCTAATAATTCTATGCTATTTACTTTAGGATGGAAAGGCAACGTCGAGAGGAGGAGCTGAAGGGAGGCCGACCCTCAAAAAAAGGACAAGATGCTGAGCAATCTCTACTTAACCGGGTATGTGGTCTCTTACTGTAACAAAGAAGCTGTATATAAATTTAAAAAAATATAATTTTTCCTTTTACAACATTAATCTCTTGATTTATATTATACTCTTCTTTTTGTGACTTGTTGAATTTAAACTGCTTATTGTTAACTTGTAGGCCAGTAGTCCCCAAACTGGTGGAAGCATGAAGTCAATGAAGGAGGACAAGAAAGAGAAGGAAAAGGACAAATCTGGTCAGTCAGAGAAAGAAGGGCAAGAAGGCTCGGGTTTGAAGACTGCGGGTCCTGAAGGAGAAATAACAGCAGGTGTGTCCTATTCTATATGCTACTACAGTTTGCCGACAGAAATGTCTTGCAGTCTCAAATTGCCTTTAGCACTCTCTTAGGTTGTTTTTGCGTAGGTACTATTTTTGAATTTTGACAGGATGCTCATAGAAGTATCAGGAAAAAATTGGGTATCATCTGGGAAATTAATTTGAATTGGGATTTATACAGTACTGTAGTAGTTCAGTGGAATGACTGTTATTCTAATATATATATATATATATATTTATGTATTTTTATTATTATATTAATTCTTTTAAATTATTATATTTTTCTATTCATATATTATTTTATGTTGTTATATATTTGTCTCAATTATATAGTACATGGATAATCATGTATTAATATTATGGTGTATTTTTAAACAGTGAAACGATTATTCAACACTCCTCCCCCTACAGATAGACACTCTAAACTTTAATTTTGTATATTGATTTAACACCTTTTCCCATTTATAAATAGATACCCTTTGAACTTCAACTTTTGTCCAATTGATCCTTAAAATTTAATGTATTTTGTAAATAAACACCTACACTTTTAATTTTATTCTTATTATTCCGTTAAAAAGTATTATCTATTTATAAATTAATGAACTACTGACATTTAAATTATTTATCTTAAATGTTAGTGGTTCAGTAATCTTTTTCTTCTTTGTTGTTACAATTCACGTCTTTATATATTAAAATGTAATAAAAATATGAATTTAGAAATAAAGAATAAAATCAAATAATTAGAAGTTCTATTTGATTTTTTAATCCAAAATTGTTTTTGTTTTAATGTTTGAAAAAGTGATTTATAAAAAGAAAGTAATTAATGTTTGCTATTAAAAATAGATTTATAGTTGAGGTTTTTTGTTAATTGTTTAACCTCCATTTAATATAAGGAATTAAATACATTGTTTATCTGCAAAAAGAAATAAAGTTTAAGGATCAATTAGGATAAATTAAAGTTTAAGGATTAATTAGAGTTAAATTAAAATTTAGGGTGTCTATTTTCAAAAGATGTAAAGTTTAAGGGGTTAAATGCTCTTGCACCTTTTAAATATTACAGCATACTTTATTGTATTATAATAGTGTTGTCTTGTCATTATTATAATAAGAGTAAAATGGAAAAAACAGCAAAAAACTCCTGCGCAATTATTGAACTATTGGGGTCGACTATACCCCATTTTTGGATGCATGCCCAAACACCCTTCTCACCCAAATAGACCCGAGCCTCTTTCTTGGTTTCATTTCTCTTGGTATCATTTCGGCAGTCACTTCCTTCTCACCTATACTTTTTATGGGTATGATGGGTGTTGGGCCTGCATCTCAAACTGGGCCACTCTCCTACCACAAAAATGCGGAAAATATTAGAACTTAATCATATCTATATGATGTTATTATATAATAAAGGACAATTAATAACATATAATAATTATATATATGTGTATAATAAGAAAGAATATAAAATATTGTTAAATAAAATGTATGTTCAGTGTTTTAAAACTTGGACTGCACCCACCTCTTCAACAGGAAACTGTACCTATGACTAATAAATGTTCTTGAGATTGGATCTGCCATTCACCTGTGTAACCCAACTCCGATTAAACCTGGGTTATTCTTGAAAGACCGAATGGCAGGCTTTCATAAAGGAACTTAACTCTTAAAAGCTCTGTCAATTCGGTTTCTTTGGCTAATTAACCCAGACTGGTATGGGAGCTATGCCTAATCAGCACTACTGATGCGTGGATTTGGAAATTTGAATTTGTTAAACTTTATATTTCAAACTCATTAATAAGCTAATCTTTTTTTTTTATTGTTTACAGGATTTTTGTTGAAGAAAAGTGCTAAAACTAATGGTTGGAGCAGGCGATGGTTTGTGCTAAATGAGAAGACAGGAAAGGTTGGTAAAACTATTGGCCAAGTTTTTAAATTATTTACATGAAGGCTTTTATCATTATTTTTTTTAAAATCTTGTTTCATTGTCCTGTAATTGACGTGCTAGTCTTTTGACTCATGGCTACTTTTTCTAGATGTTAAAATATAAATATCTAAGATGGCTTGTTGTTCTTTGCACTGTTCTGAAAATTTGAGAAAGTATTTGGTAGTCAGGTCCTGTAGATTTCAACTGTTTATCATATTTTTGAAACTTGGATTCATCTATTTTCATTCAGATATGAAATATATTGTCTGCCACTTTTACTTAATTTACCGAGTAGTATTGACTTTAACCTTTCACTTCACAGCTTGGGTATACAAAAAAGCAAGAGGAAAGACATTTTCGTGGTGTTATTACATTGGAGGTAAGGAGTACTTTCATTAATCATATACAATCATGTTTGATGAATTTTAGAGTACTATCTGTGCATCATATGAATTATGCTGGAATTCTCAACTCAGCAATTCATAACACTTGCTTGAATAGATGTTGCAGGTGCCTGCACTTGGCTGGCTTAGTTTAGTGACTGTCATCAAAATTTTCCTTATCACTGGGTATTTTAGTATGCGGTTGGAATGCTATAATTTAGTCTTGAAAAGAATTTATTTGAAATATGATGATTTATAAAACCTTTAAAATATGACATTGCACATCATATTTTTTTTATAAAAAATTTGAACGAGATAATTAAATTTTCAAGAAAATTTAATTGTCTGTCTCAAGTCATAAGTTGTAATAAAGCAATGGTGACTTTGTTGGTGCAACTGATGTTTAGCAATATGAATATTGAATCGGTCTGCTGCTTGCCTGAGCAAACGTTTTGGAGTTTTATTACCAAGGTTAAGTTGACACATGTACCAAATTTACATTCTGGACATATTTGCAGACCTTAAAAAGAATATTTACAATTAAGCTGCATACATCCTACCCTCCCTAAATCCCCCTCTAGGTCGTGCTTTGGACTACTCCTTCACCTTTACTTCTGAATATTGATGACTTCGTGCTTGTTATTCTAATTTGTCATGACTACGTGTCACTTAACTTTTAAACTACAGGTTTACTATGTTTGGTTGTAATCTGAAGTTTACACTTTCTCAGTTATGGCACTGACATTGATTTTGATAATGCCAGTTAATGAGTAGAACAGTGCATATATTAATTTTTGACAAGCATATGATTTAAATTGCTAACAGGAATGTAACATTGAAGAGGCTGGGGATGAAGATGATCCTCCATCCAAAAGCTCAAAGGACAAGAAGTCCAATGGACCAGATTCTGCCAAAGTCAGCCTTGTATTTAAAATTAGCAGTAGAGTTCCTTATAAATCTGTTCTGAAAGGTAACATTCTCTGTTGATATAACTGTCAATAGTATATGCACACTTTTATTTCTTATAAATTTTAGAAACCATTTTAATTACTGTGCGTTTTTCTCTTGCAGCATACAGTACTGTTGCTTTGAAGGCTGAAAGCGCATCTGATAAGGTTGAATGGATTAAGAAGATAAGTAATGTTATACAAGCAAAGGGGGGACAGATTAGGATCTCATCTGATGGTGTATCTACCATGAGGCAAAGCCTCTCTGATGGTTCCTTGGTTAGTTGCTAGCTTAAAGGCATTATTAGCATGCATTGCTTTTTTTTGGTGCATTCATTAGGCTTGAATATTAAAGCCAGTTCTTATAAATTAGAGTCTGCCTTATTTATCTATAGTAAGTTTAATAATATTATGATTCTAATGTTCTTTAACTAGGGGTGGCAAAACAAACAAATTCGCCTCATTTTTGTCAGTCCCACAGTTGGGTCGCCAAAAATAGGTCGGACTGGCTGGCTTGCCATGGTCAGGGTGTTATTCCTGCTATTTGTATTGACTGGCTATTATTATATTTCATATCTATTCTCAGGATACAATGGCTCGAAGACCTGCAGATCCCGAGGAAGAACTCCGATGGATGTCACAAGAAGTTCGTGGATATGTTGAAGCAGTATTAAATAGTTTAGCTGCTAATGTACCAAAAGTAAGATTCAGCTTTTAACATTTCCTATTTTTATAATTTTTTTTCAGCTTTTCCAGTTTTCATGCATTTTCTGTTACTTGGTTTACAGGCAGTTGTTCTTTGTCAAGTTGAAAAAGCTAAGGAAGACATGCTGAATCAATTATATAGCTCTGTCAGGTTCAGAAATTTGTTATTTCCTTCTATTTTTATTCTCTTGTGTTGGATTACTTTGTTTGCGTTTGTCACTTGTCAGTCTCATTCTTGAAGATTTCGAAGGAACTGAAGAGATTACAAAATGTCTTCAAATTCTCTTTACATTTCTTAAAAATTTCTGGAATGAGACTAACAAAATTTTGGGGAATATTTTGCTGCACAGTTTCAGACCTGCAATACATTGTGGAACTGAATGTTGGCAGATAAAAGCCACCAACATAATAGATTTAATGTAATGGAGGCAAGAATGTTGCATTGAATGAGTTGACGTGTTGGTAGATAAATGCCAACAAGAGAATAAATTTAATGTAATAGAGACGAGGATGTTGCATCAAATGAGTTGACAAAACTAGACAATATTGGGAGTGAATGCATTAGGGGAAAAAGGTAGAGTAGCAACTATAGTAGAGTCTTTCCTCTGGTGGTTTGTGAATGTGTGGAGATGACATCGTAACAAGGAAGGAGAGTAGATTAGATGGGGGGTTAGCTCCTTAATTAGAATAGAAGGCAACCAAGTGAAAGCCAGGCGAACCAATTAAGGAGGATTTATTTTCTTATTATAAATACTTCACAAAAACTTAGGAGAGAAAATAAAAAATAAAAAATTATTTTCTTCATAACTTAAAATTATCTTATGCATCTAATTTGTAGAAACTCTTTCATTTAGTTCTTCTAAATTTTTATTTGTAACTTGTACGTAAGCTAATTTTAGCTTATGGAGATACTCATTTTATTTGTTTGTCACTTCAAGAAGTGTTTATGGAGAAACTTCTCCAAATAAATCCTCTATCAATTATCTTGAAAAACAGTATGATTTCTCTGAACAAAATTGAGGATGCTAACCTATTTATGTGTATGTATGTGTTTCAGATGTGGCAATTTTGCTTTATGATTAATAGGGAAAATCTTTGGTATTATTTGAACCTGACACATGGCTCATTATTGATTCAGTTGTTAATTTATAAGTTACATGCTAACTAATCTGGATGCTGTAGTTTTGAATATGATAATGACGATTATTCATATATAATTTAATTGTTAACTTGATATATTTTGTTGACCTTTTTTTTCCATGATTAGTGCTCAAAGCACTGCTAAGATTGAGGAGCTGCTTTTGGAAGATCAAAATGTTAAGCGCAGAAGAGAGAGAATCCAGAAACAATCCTCACTTCTTTCAAAATTGACACGCCAACTGAGTATTCATGACAATCGAGCAGCTGCTGCCTCTGGCTGGTCAAATGGCAATGCAGGTGTGTTCAACTGCTTTCATTATGGATGGATGGGTGTGGGTAATCAACATTCATTGTTTTTTGGATGGGTGACCGTTGATTAATAATTTCAATCACACACAAAACACTGTTATGAATGTCCTAGAATTCACTATATTTTTTTTTATTAGCAGTTACCAATTGCTTGTTGTCTAAAGTGCTTTGTTTTAAAGGATCCAAATCTCATATCTTACTACCTTGTTTGTCCTGGTAATTGACCTCAATATTCATGGAGGCTTATTTTGTTGAAACTGATTTTTATTTTTTTAAATACTTGGTTGATACTGGTAGTTTCTTTCAGTGTCTTTTACCAGTGGGTACTTATATTATTTAGGACTTAGGGTTTAGGATTTCTTTCAGTGTCTTTCTCCAGTGGGTACTTATATTATTTATTTGTTTTGCAGAGAGTAGCCCAAAAAGCGGTGGACCAGGTGATGACTGGAGATCGGCCTTCGATGCAGCCGCAGATGGCCCTGTTAGTAGAAGTGGTTCTTCAAGATCGGGATCCAACGGTCACAGTCGACATTACAGTGATCCTGCACAAAATGGTGATGCGAACTCCGGTTCAAACTCCGGCAGCCGTCGAACGCCTAATCGGTTACCTCCAGCTCCTCCGGGTTCTTCAGGTTACAAATATTAACTTCCGGCTGACCGGTGATCATCGCTTGACAGTTAATATTTTAATACATTTTTGGAGGGTGAGGATGCTCCTGCCCCATTTCATACACCTTTGAGTATAAGGCCATATCTCAATTCTTTGTGTCTGCCGGTGGTATATTTAGGTGAGGAAGTGTTTGTGTATATAGAAGAAGACAATAGTTTATCAGTATATGTTTTCCGGCATTCGTCTCATTATCCGGAAGTTTGGTATCAAGGTGGACTTGAATACATTTATCATGTTTTGCTATTCAATATTCTTTTTACTTCTATTATAGCTTTTTTAATGTTTCCTTTTTTGTTTAGAATTTGCACTCTTCTTGGATGCAACCCATGTATCTTGTTTTGTAATGATTGAAATAATACACCATCGCTCATGGATCTGTAACGAACATTTGGGGAGTATCTTAAGTTTGGGTTTATTTTTATTTTGGTCTCCTCAACTTTTCTCCTTACATTTTCGTTATTCTCAAATTTGGTCATGTTTTTTTTTTCATTCAAATAGGCTTTTGTAAAATTTTCATTTTCTTATGCCATAATGATGATGTTAAATTTTTACTTTAGTGCATAATGCGATTTTTGTAGTATGGATGCACAAATTTATCTTTATTTGGATAAAAAGTTGATTTGAGATTAAAGTTGGAAGATAAATGATTGAGATTTGGTCCGCAAAAACGGAGTTGTCTATGTATTTAAGGCTGTGGCGGATTTTTGCTTTCTCCACCACCATTGTTGCCTTGCAAGAAAGAATGCATTTCCAAAAACATTATTCTGCAAAGCATATATATGTTTTGGAAATTTTTTTTGAAAATCTTGTTCCATAATGTTTATTCTTAAAAATTCTATTATGGAAATAATATATTTTGATAATTTCATTTCGGAAAGTGTTTTGAAATATTTTTCGAAATGAGGAATTTGGAAGTTGCTTTAATAAAGACTAAAATGACTATTTTGAAAATTGTGGCAATTTGCCAAAAAACTGTGGGAGTGCATGAAGTAAAAGCCACAATGGCTTTCTTGTTGAAAAGATAACTTTTTTTTGTCAATCATCCCATCATCTCTAGGTTCTTATTGTATTTTTTAACAATTTAATATATATATATATATATATAATTTAATTATAAAATTTGAAGTTTGAATCAAGTTATAAGTGGAGGTGCAATTGGATGCGATGAGCACGACAGTTTCATATAAAGATAGTATTAATCGATATGTTAATTAAGAATTTAGAACTTATGCGAGGCACTTAAGAGGGAAAATGTCACTTAGCTTACGATCCATGAAGATATATTGTACGATAAACAAGCCATTGAACTTAAATATTTCGCAAGAAAAACACCCCTAATAATGTAAACGTTAATTCATTGATTATTTGCATCACTTCCTCTATTCTAGCTTTAAATAGTAATGCAAGAGAGAAAGAATAATCAAGAACTTCGAAAAAGGTTTCTGTATCTGTATTGAAGGAGGCAACAGAATCACCAAGCATCTCCACCAGTTAACTAATATTTAAAAAATGGACTATCACAAAATTAATATTAAAATAATAATGATACAATTCAATAATAGGAGAAGCCAGGAAGAGCTAAGGGCACAAAAATTCCTAGAATAAGCTGTTGTATTAACACTTAGTACTCTATAGACACTTGTAGCCACATCTAGAGAAAGCCGAAATATAACAAGCAATAAAAAAATACAACACACTAAAAACACCACTGCTCCCTTGTTTTCTAAAGATGCTTGCTTCCTCCTTACTTCATCAACCTCGGACCTGAATTATTATTGGGAATAAATCAGATCCCAATGAACTCAATAATTAATAACATCATTCAAGGAAAATAAAATAATCTTCATGCTTTCATAATCAAAGAGCAAATACAAAACATAGGTAAGATCCAAAAACAAACAATATATACATGAAAATTATTAAATAAAAACCAATTTTCAAGACAATATATTGACTAAATTAGATACTATTTTAGAAATTAAAAAAATTATCGGTTTATATTATTGTTAAGTAATTTCTAAATTGATATCTAATTAGCTGCCCAAATTTTTGCTATCAAATATAAAATCTAAATAATTAATAGTTAGAACCTTGATAACTAATTAGATACCAATTTAAAAACTATTTATCAATAATAAAAATTAATTTAGAAAACAATAATTTTTGTAGTCTCTAAAATAGTATCTAATTAGCAACTAATTATTTTTAGCCTAAAATTAGTTTTTATTCAATAATTTTCTAGTACTGACAATATATAATTTTTCTTCATTTTTTTTATCTATGGCATACATTATGTTTATTCCCATGATCAAGTTCTTCATAATCTGAGTATTGTCATAAATATAATTTGTTGTATAAAATGTTCATGTTCCCATTTACTAAATCTGAACTAGCTCTTACATTCCTATAATACAAACTACAGAAAACTAGTACCATAAACTCTCACCTCAAAACAGCATTGTCCCTGAGTAGATGATTCAACTGCATGGAAATATGAGACTTCCAGGATTTGAGCTCACTAGCCTCTTTTGTCTGCAAGGTCAACAAATCATTTGAAAAATGAATAAAATGTAGATCAATAATATTTTTATCAAATTAAACACATGTGCTAACAATATTCAGGATAGATTTAACATACTATAGCATCCTGCTGGTCAATGAGATTCCTAATGTTTTCTTTGATCTTCTGTATATGTATATCTTTTCCTCCCATGTCTTTGCTGTACTCTTTGAAAATATTGACATATCTAGAATTCAAGTCATCCATATAATGCTCCAAAACAAACAAATTTAAGTCCAGAGCTCGAACTTTCTGCATCAGAATCTTGAGAACCGTATCCCCCGGCATCCGGCCAACTTGTTGACGGGTTTCTTCAACCGGATCAGGAATGTTACTGTTTACTTTCTCATGATTTGAAGAAGAGATATCTGAAGCAGGATCAGAATTAGTCCCTCCAAAAGCATTTTGATGAACATCTTCAGTTTCTGCAGGAGTAGGATGGTGTGGTGATACTGTTCTTTTATCAGTATTACCCTCTCCAGGAGCTAATAGATTATCCTGAGTGTTTATCAAATCCTCCAGCATCCTCTCAACAGCATCCACACCATAAACTTCAACTACACTTAGAGTGCAATAAAATTCAGAAGCATAGTGACTTTGAAGATTTAGCTTTAAATATCTCACCCATTTTGGTTCCTGAAGAACAAACCTTTGAGCATGCCTTACATTCGAGGCAGTGAAATTCCCAAGGAAAACCCATTCATCTGTTGGAAAGCTCAGACTGCCAAAAAGTTCAAAAGCTTTTAAATTGGAAGAATGATGCTCAAAATTAGCTATTTCTATTGTATCTACTAAGGTTTCTTCGGAGATTTCTATAATGACAAATTTCTCTTCAACAGAACATGGATTTCGAAGATACTTATCTTTGTCTCTGCTTAAGATATTAGAGGCACCTTTGGCTTCTTTGTTAGAGCCTAAAACTTTTGCTCCCTTTGAGGCTGAAGCATAATTGTATTCTTCACCACCTGGCTCCACTCTATGCATTACCCTTACAGATGAACCATTGCCAGATTTAACTTTGGAACTAATTGCTCTACTCTTAAATTCATCGAGACCAAGAGGCACAGACCAAGATAAATGATCAGATTTTTGCACATCATCTTCGAGTCTGACCGAAAAATTACCATTCTCAACTTCATGTACCTCTGTAATGGGAGTATCACAATATTGCTTATTACAAGTACCAGGTTCAGCATAATCGTGTGTTTCTTCATTGGGGAGTGACTCAGAAACAAATCCATTGGGCTGGACATCTTCAGATTGTAAAGCCTCAGGAGGAATGTAAGCAATAATTTCTTCTACCAAATCTTTCTCTGCAGAATCAGGGCTCTTACACTGTCCGAGCTTATCTTCCTTCCAATTCGGTAAAGGAACTGAATATTCTTCAGACCCATCTACATCCATACATAATAAACTGACTAATAAGAACATAGATCATGCACCATGAATCTGCAGTTGAATATTATCATGTTTTAATATGGTAAGAAAGGAGTGGGTAGGGGCTGATTCTCCCTGCACCTTTTCAATTCAAATCTGCACCCAATGCACTGAAGTGAAATGTCCTTTTTGCTTATAATAATTTAAAAAAATTTGCCTTCCAAATATTTATATTTGTAAGTCAAATCAAAAGGTTCTGAACTAATGTCACTTCCGGATTTCGCTATCCAATACTTGACCACCATAAATGACTTTCTAGACATGGAAATCCGGAAATCATAACTCACTTCCTCAATTAAAAACTTAAATGAAACACAAAAATGAACTTCCGGATTTGGATATCTAAATCCGGAGTATATAACAACCATTTCAGGATTTCTGCAACCGTAAGAAAAAATTAAGCTAATGTGGGTTTTAAATTTTATGTGGGGTGCATGTCTTAAATGATATGGTGCAGGGAGAAATTGCCGTGGTAGGTTGTGAGGTTTCGTACAAATTACTAGGGTTTTGGGATCCTAAAAGAGAAGGATTTGGTGAATTGGTGTTTGTGGGTCAGTTCCAAATCCTAAACCGAACAGAGTATGATTCATTCCATTCCATTAATGCAAAAAGAAAAGAAATTGATTGATATACTTGCCTGTGGGAGTGGGGGTGTAACCGTGACCGCGAGAGATCCATGAGCTCAAGAGGAAGATTAAAGTCCACAAAAGAAAAAGGAAAGAGAGGGAAACTGCATACCCAGAAGCAGTTTTAGCTTCTGTTGTTGTTGTTCTTGTTGTTGTTGTGGTTTTCGTTCTTCTTCTTCTTCTTTGGAGAAGAGCTTCACGTGATGTCTGCATTGCAATTGCAATTGCACACGCAGATGCACATGAGTGTCTGTGCTCAGCACAACAACTGCATCAAATTCCCTCTCTGCCACCTTCAATAGTTGAACAACATTCAATTCATTCTATTGAGATCAGAAAAGGAAAGAAATAGGGATCTTATCTGAGTTGGGGTTTTGAAGAAGGGAACTCTGTTTTTGCAAATCAAAATTTAGAAAGAGAAGAACCAAACAATTATAAGTCTTTATTATTCAATTTCTACAGCCTGTCACTGTAAATTTTTTAATTATCTATTAATTAGATGTGATTTTAAAAATTAAGATAAATTACATGAGAGGTTATTGGAAGATAATTAAGATATGATAGATTGAGTTAGGATAACTAAAATTTTAATTTTCTTGAGCTTATATGTGGAACTTTTGTTCATAAAAGAATTCTAGTGTACCAAGATTTTATGCTTTTTTTAATCATATTTTATTTGTATAAAACTTCTTCACTAATTCTCTTCCATTGAACAAAATTTTAAATAACATTCAAATTGTTAACACTTTGTATATTTTTTTAAAAACTATCCTTAGTAAAGATGGGATATACCTTTTTTTTTCATTCTTCCCCTTAATTGCTTTTTATCCTATTAGATTCATCTTTTCATTTTGATACTGTAGTAGATTAGGATACTATGAAAGATATATTATTATTATTATTACTAGTCTAGTAATAAATTTTTCTTACTAATTACTAGCAAAAATATATGCATTTTATTCATATTTTGAAATGTTGTTTCCAAAATGAAAATTACAATTTACAATTCTATAATTCACAATTACAGTTTCAATTTTTTTTTTCAAAAAATAAAATTTATATTTGGGAATATACTTTCTAGATCAACGCTTTTAGAATACGTTTTCTAGAACGTATTTTATAGTTTTCTGAGCACAATGTCAACCATTCACACTACTCCATAAGACAAAATTGGTATTTCAAAAATTGTTATATTTTAAATTTAATTTAATATTTTTTTCTAAATAAACTATAACACTTATCTATTATTATTCAACTTGGTCCATCTATTTTTTTAAAGAGAAAAACTTTAACCGTTGCACTTACATCCAATCTCATTAAATATTTATTTTTATTGATCTTAAAACCATTTAACTAAATTTAAAATAAAAATTATAAATCAAAGATAGAAAGCATTCATTGTCAACATTTTTTCTTCATGTAGCATGGTATTCTTTATTGTTTTTTTCCTTCGGTTTTCAGTATACATCATTGCAAAATTTATTACGAATATTCGTTTTTCTGACAATGTTCATTCTCACATTACATGAAGATTAAAAATACATTATACAACTTTTGAGTTTGAGATGAGTCTGCAGGAATTTGTGTTTTAATCTGGATGTATATCTTGCCCCACATGAAGCCAGGAATCACCACCTTGTTGCTGCTCTCCATCAATACCAGCATATTTAAGTAATATGCCAAACAAAATCTTTCCCTGTTTTGATATATTTATCTTAGAACAGTGATGCATCAAGAAAATGAAATACATATTACTGAATTCTAGCAACAAAACAAGGCCAACCTTTACTCTTCTGTAGGATGCTAAAGTTGTCAAAGGTTCATTTGACTTTTGCACTTGTCCCGAATTTAGTGTAAGGTTGATTAATTGGCATCGGTTACAGCCCCCTAGCGACTGATATCAAATTAAAAAAATTCAGCAGAACAATTACTTTCTCTTTTATCTCAGTCTTATATTTTTTGTAATTAGGATGTTTAGGATTTCTCCAAGCTATTTCTTATAAAGAACTCATAGTTACGGGGAATCAGTAATAACACATAATAATAATAATAATAAGTAAGAACAAACTTTATCTTAGAAGTCAATTTTGTAGGAGGGTTAAATTAAACTTAAATTTCATCTTTTTTTCTTTTTAAAATGATATTAGAGACATTTAAAACTTATCCTAATAAGGTATTGAGTCTTGTGGCACTTTCCTAGTTTCACATCCGATATATCCACTTCTCGCTATGAGGGGTATGTTGAAGAAACCCACATCAAATAGAGATATGGTCAAATTATAGTATATATTTGAGTCCAAATATCATCTTATAAGGTATTTGCTCAAATAGATACCATAAATCAATGCAAGTAGCGTAGTTCAAGGTTAGTCAAAAGGGTTATCTACTATGTCAAATTTCTCAATAATAAGAATTGTTCTATCAGACCATGTAAAGGTTATTTGAACTTACACTGAAATACTTATTTCCAATCCTAATGTCCCTCCATCCATCTTCAGCATAAGGCCTACCTCCAGACACCACAAGATTGGGACGAAACCTACTTGCACTGACTTTCGCTATTGCTCTTCCAGATATGCCCTTCTGTACATCTATGAACATCATTACAGTTAGGAAACATTTAATATTCCAAAATATTGGGGTTGAGAGACTAAAACCAATACAACAGTTTGACTAGAATATGAGAACTTCAATATTATTTTTACTGGAATAATCGGTATTTGATTTCAACATTTATAGGATAGCTGATAAAATCTAGCCTCATATTTACATATAACAAATCCACTATACTAACTAAAGGAAATAAAGGAAAAGAAGAAATAAAAGGTAATACAAGGAAACAATATTTGTACAACATGAATGGATATTTATCATTCCTAGCATGTTAATAAGCTCTCAGCAGCCTTTCACAGGAAGTCTCTGAGCTTTGTCCTATCGTGCAATTATGTGGAGTACTAATAGTACATTTAATTTTGCAAAGAATCTTCCAAGGGACTTTATATTTTATTAAAGTCATCAAGTCTGATGTATTACTTGTGGTATGGTACTTCCAAGGATCTTATCAGTTAGACCCTTCCTTTCAATGTGGTTAAGCTTTCTTTCTACCCTTTAAGGTTCAAATGTGTTATTTGACGTCTAGTCTCAAACAGTCTAGACATATTGAATGACTGTGTTTGGATGATAAAAAATGAGATTATGTTTTGAAGTAATATTGGCTAATCAAACGTAATCAGAAAGTACATAAGATCTCACCATCCAATTTTAAATGTCTTTCTGCTTTGTTTATTATATTAAAATCTCTTTTGCATTATTATGAATATCGAATAATCAAATCAATCAGAAACAAAGCAATCCAATATGCATCATGAACGAATTTTTTATAATTGCCAAATAGTTATTAAAATCTTCCATTACATTCTATAATGAAATTAAAACACAAAAGACAAGAACTGGTATATTATATCGAAAATGGGTACATCAGCATACCTGAGCTTAATCTTCTGTTTAGATCAGAAACACTTTCCTCAGATACAAGTAAGAACTGTGCTTCATTGGCAAAATTAAGTTTGTTGTTCATATCTCTACATGTGGCTGCACCTTTGATTTTTTTTAACAAAAAATCTCGATTGAAACTAGAATACCTTAACAAGGAGCAAGTTCTACCAATGGCTTCGCTAAACCATGCATTGGTCTCATTGTCATAACTATATACCTTGTACCTGTAAAAATAAAAATAATTCCAAGCATGAGAGACCAAAATAAAATTGAATCCGTATAACAATTTATTAACTTTCTAAATCTTACAATAGAATATCTTTAGCAATTACAACACAAAGTATTAAGATTCATGGGATACCCTTATATTCAATTAATCAAAGGCAGTGTATGTACCAAACTAATGAAATCACCCATAAGATACATAAAAATATTCATAATCAATTCCGAAGTGTATAGTAACTTACTCAGCTACTCAAAATTTATTCTCACAATCCCTAGAACTTTCTCAAGCATAATGATATATTTCCAAAGGTATGTTCATCGATATCTTTGCAAAGTCCAATTTAATTAGTACACAGAGAAAACTAATTATGCATATAAGATTGTATACCTCTGACCATATAATTCAATCTCCTCTATAGCATCCTCATAAACTTCTGACTCAAGTGTAATTTGCAGTCTTTCTTTGCAAGATGGAGAATCTACAAACAAAATTCCCTGACTAAGGTCTATAAAGGTGCTTATAAAGCCCATTTCAGGAACCTACACAAAATTCAGATCAAACAAGTCAAAACTTAACAATAAAGCATCATCCACAAAATGTAAAAACTGAGTAAACATGCAATAGAGACAGAGTTGGATAGAATATCATCGTTAAAAAAGACTTGTGCACATTCAGTCCTTCATTCATCTATAATAAAATTAAGAGTTTGAATTCAAAAGGTTCCCAAAGTCGTAAATATCTATCAACCATTCATTTTGGTTCATTTTAATCCATTGTTAATGGCATAAACTAACTCCCATGAGAAAAGAGTATCACTATTGTGAATTCACCTACACTTATTTTCATAAAGTCAATCAAACCGAAGCACCAAACCAAAACTGACAAAAAAGAAAGATTGCAATTCTCTAAGTGTGCATCCTGCATCCACAGATTATCTAAATTTAAAATCTTGTCTGCCATACAAAAGATTACCTTTTTCTGTGTAAGTATTTCACCGGTAAGGCTTCTAAGAATCCACTGGCGATCATGTGTCAGACCTGCACAAAATTTAAAGATATTGTTGTCAAAAGCTTAAGAAATTGTAGCTTGAAAAAAAATCAGAAAATATTAATTAAAATAGTTTTACTCCATAAGTGGAATGTTGTACTCTTTGTTAGTAATAAATTTAGTTTATAGACATAAATATCTCATTTAAGAGAAGCAAAATATCAAATTATAAATGTGTAAAATCAAGAAAAAAGTACCATTGCTGCTAAGAGGCCAACTCCTTGCACTGAAACCTCCGCATGATTTTATTGGATATACTGTAATTGATTTGAGATAATAACCAGTACGCACAAAACCATTCTCTAGACCTGCAGGTGATCAACTGAGTAAATGTTCATCTAAAACAATAAAAACAGAATTATACCGTGAAAATGTGCTACAAATTGATTATTAACAAATACAAATAAAAAAATTGAATTTGATATATGGCTCCACATGTTGAAATTTTTTGAGGAAGGATATTATCCCCTTTAGTGTCTGTTTCTTGAATGCAAATTCAAGAAGGATTTTGTAGAGGAAACATACAAGGATTCATTTCCCAAGGAAAGTGTATGAAGCAATGTAGACACAAGCTTTTTATATACAAAATCTAGTTCTTTTTACAATAGATGGGTAAGCTACATAAATCAAATGACACCATCGTATCTATCCATAACTAATTCTTCAAAAAATTCATTTAATCTGGAACTCCTTTAGACGGTTTTCCTTAGACTATTTCACAGACTAACCCTACCTCTATTTATCCATTCATTTCTAGTATGACATCACAGCCTATCTAGTTTTAATGTCAGGCCACTCACATGTCTAGTCATGTACCTTCATACTCCAATCCAGATGTCCATTCTTGGGTAGGGAGCGTCTTAAGATACCCCATATTTACTAGAAATAAGGCAAGATACCAGTTATAAAGTCTGAACCACCCCCAACCTCTCTTAACTACCTTTGGCATTGAGTTATGCCTAGTCCATTTCTAGCTGGCTGCATCAAGTATTGTGCATGAAAAAAACAGTTGGTTTACATGCTGTAGGATCCAAAATCAATGTCTTACACACAGATAGGCCCCAATTTCCAACACCATCTAACTTTTTTCTTGCATGAAATATTCAACCTGGAAGTTTTCCAGAAGTTGGAAACAACTTTGTGGCAAGTAGTGGTTGTGTTCTACTATTTGGCTTCCTTATTTTCTTTATCTCTAATAAGGTGCTTTTCCAATGATGTGTGACATTCTAATAATGACCTGGAAGGCCTGTTTGATAAGTTCCAATGGTTCTGATCTGATTTGGGACACACAACTATTTGGAGCCACATAGTGTTTTTTCCTTCTAATTGTCTGTTTTCTAGGGTGTTCCTTCTTGTGGTACTCTTCTTCTGTGCCTGTTTTGTAGTGGTTGCTTTCGGCACTTGCAGTTTTCTTCAATTTTCAATGGACTCAACACTAGAAATGTCGGAGAAGATAAATAAAATTCATGGAATCACAACGACCAATGTTGTACCCAGCCAAAAGATTGAGATGACTACTACTCATAAAGGAAAGAGCAGGCAACCCAGTACACGGGGCTACCACCAAGTGAGGTTTGGGGAGGGTAGATGTATGCAGCCTTACCCCCACAAGCAGACAGGTTATTTCCACCATTTGAGCCCATGACCTCCAAACACAAGGCAACAATTTACCATTGTGCCAAGCCTTGCCCTCGCATAAAAGAAAAATAATCAACAGCTCAAAATCTTTGATATCAGTTAAACAGACTTCCTAAAGATATTATTAGAAGACCCACATAAATATTTACTGGTGAGAATATCTTACTGAAAATTGTTAAGCAAGCATACTAAGTAGCTGCATTAAAGTATGCACTATATTCATGTACCAAATCTGTTTGTGCCTTTTCATGTGGGAAGGAGAGTAGCAAAAGTACAAATGCAATAAAAGTGCAAGTCCTTGTCATTTAACAGACATAACCAACAAGACGTGAATTCATCAACTACAAAGAATAAATTAATGTTAGAAAAGGAGGTTGACCTTCCATTTGATTTCCATGGTCAATGTGATTTTGAGGTGACACAAAGGAACTTGCAACAAAATCAACAAATTTCTGAAAATCAGAAGATAGACAATATAACAAAATTAGTTTTTTCAAATGGATAACCAAAATCTTGAGAAATGAACTTAATCCAACATCAAGCAGAATTAGAAATTCGCAATAACATAGTCTTTGATTTCCTATTGAAAAATGAACTTAATCGAACATCAATATGTTATCCCCTTTTCCATATTAAGAAAGTATAGGTTTACTCATGATAAAATAAAGAATGAATCCAGAACCAGATGAGCTACACAATGGTTCCAAATGTTGAACAAAAAATGCAAAATGATCCAAAGATTCCCAACCTTGGCATCCTCATATGTTGACATGTAGCCAAAGGATACTCTTACAGCACCAACAGGTTTACCATTGATTATATCATGATCATCCCAACAAATGTGGCCAGCCTGAATACAAAAAAATTTGTCATATGTCATACAATTTTTCTAAATTAAATTAAAATAGGGATGCTAAAGCATCACCATACATTCTATAACCCTAACTAGGTTGCCACTATAGAAGTATGTTATATAATACACAAACATCATTGGTTGATAGTAAGTAAAATAATATGTAGAAATACCTCAGTATTTGAAATAAGATCCAGATGAGACAAGCCAAGGTATTTTGCACATGCACCTGGATTGCAGAAGCATCCTGTCTAAACAGATAGCCAGTGAAGATAAATAATCAGAATTAAATCAATAACCTTAATATAAAAGCATGGCAAAAATAAAAATAAACAATTAGTTTACTACCATGACTACGTGAATTTACAAAAAGAAAACAGTGACACGAAGAAGACTGTAATTAATACCCTTAGCTGAATAGCTGAAAGTGACGCCAGCTTTTCTACTTCACGATATCCATACCAAGAGCCATCTAGCCGTTTCAAGTTGAATGAAATTATTGATCCCATTTCATGATGCAATTTCTGGGTGAAAAATAAAAAAGTATTAATTGGTTCCATGATACTAAAGATGGATGTAGAGAATAAATGAAATTACAAGTGATCTGCTTGCTATATGTGCATTGTGTGTCTGATGAGTTGAATTTTATTTTCAAAACAATAACTAAAGTAAGTATATCATTTCCTATGTTGGTTTGCAGTGTTGTATTGGCAACCAAACGAAAAGGTATATCAAATATGAGAAACTATGAAATTCGTGCGTGTTAGTTAATCCTTTGGTGCTTATTTGTACAATTATAAAGACTTGAGTCTATGATCTTTTAAAGTGGTTGTTCATTCATTTAGAACACAAAATACTTTCTAAATTCTCTCTAAACTCCAATATAACTATTAAAGCACAAATAATTATAAATAAACAGTCCTTATTAAAGCTGTAAATATGACAAGAATTTGTGCACAAATTAACCTTTGAATTATGATGTCCGTAGAGGATGCAGACACTAGATCCATTGCCATGCCTCATGGCCAAAAGCATTTTCCTTGTATACAAGGCAAGAGATGCTATATGTCTACAAGGCAACAAATTTTTGCATGCTTTAAAAGATAAAAATTCAAATCAAACAATGTTGAAACAACTTAAAGCGAAAGATATTATAATAAATTACATTCAACAAGTTGGTGTGTTGAGATTCAACGTCAATTAGAGACATGTTACCAATGTAGTTCCTATAATGCTTAGGCAATCCTTGTTTTACAAATTATTTTTGTATGGTTGACTTAGACCCAAAAACAAAATTCTTAAACTTCGTAACACATCATAATACACTATACCAATTTAATACCCATTCATTGTGAACCTTTGCTCCCTCCTTTTCACCTTCCTTACCTACACCCAATAATATCAACAATCTCCACTTTGCATTCATGGGTTATCATTATGCAAAACACAAGAACACGGCGAAAAGAAATCTTCCCCTCTGTTATCGTAAATTTAAGATTGCTTTGAAGGATCTCCCTTTTGTTGGTATATGGCCCTTGAGATAACCAATAGAATATTCATCTTACAAATTATAAATAAGTACCAGATGCTTCAAATAAATATTATGTCTCCAAAACTATGTTGACAATCATGATCACATGCTTCTACAAAATCTTGAAATGTTTTATATTAAATTTTGTTTCTTGCAGCATTAGAACTGGTATTTAACCAACTTGTGATTAACCATGGTCCAAACATAGACATAGAATTTAACATTATTTCTGCAACAGTTTAATATTGTAATTAATTTGGATAGGATAATATTTAAGAGCCTCTGTTTACGTTTTGTTACATTATGCCTTCATAGTTTCAACGATATCAGATGCTTCGCCTGATATTGCTAAAGACAGTTTGATGGAGGACCATCCAATCCCCCATATACAAGAATAAAGACATAAGAATTGTCTGTATAAATAGTAGAATAGTCATGTATAGGACTTGTATTTTCAACTAGTTTATACAACTCTATATACCTTGATATTGCAGATACAGTTAGAGAAGAGAGGATTTTGAAGCCATGGCGGATAGATACTATGCTCAAGAATGAAACAGTTCCATCCTCAAACAGTTCCTCAATGCCTTCCCTTCTTTTAACAAAATCAATATCAGCAATGGATGCACTAACTGTTCCTGTGATAGGGTCCAACCAATCAAATAACCAAGTACAACCCGCAATGAGGCAAATAAATGCTAAGCCACAAACCTCCACTAAAATAATTCTTCTTCAGTAACATGGCAGCATCTGCAGTGTAAAAGAATAAATTAGTCAATGACAGAAAAACTTTTATAGAGTCAAATTAATAACCATGAGACACAAGTTTCATGCTTAAAGGGAAACAAGGGACAATTCATCAACAGAATTCACACAGAATAACATACAGTGAATTAATACAACATAATCATCTTGAGATATAAAATACCAACATAGATGATTGTCCTTATTAGAGTTTTTAGGTATGAGAGAAAACAAAGAAAAGATTAACAGAAAGTGTATTGTATTGTGATACATTCGAGTGAGAAATAAATTTCAGATTTAGTACCCATTTAGTGTTGTATGTTAGTTAGGTAGCTAGTGAGCTGTTAACTAACTGCTTCTAATAGTACTATAAATAATAATGATGTATTGTTATACATGAGTGAGAAATAAATTCCAGATTTAGTACCCATATCTCTTGTTCTCTTTCTGTTTTTTGAGTGTGCTTAGTGTGCATTCTAACAGTTGAAATCAGTAGCTTACCATTTCGAACAATGAGAGCTCCAAGCCCAGTTGGGTAGCCAAAAAGCTAACAGAAATGCAGAAAGAAAAAACTTTAGTTCTCAAAGTAGTCCTTCGTCAAAATAAAATTAAAATATATACTCTTGTACCTTGTAAAATGAGATAGCAACAAAATCAGCAGGATACTTGGACAAATCGGGCGGCACAGTAGCACATCCCTTTGCAGCATCAATTAAGACCATCCATTGCCCATTTCTTGTGAAAAAACAATACAAAAGTAAACAAATATAAAATCATCGATGCTTCATGCTTTAGAGAATTTCAGAAGATAAATAAAATGTTCTCTCTCTCCATATATATAGACAAACATTGCACACAAAAAGAGAGAGTGGCTTAAAGAAAACAACAGCCCATTGTTTGCTTCTTTCGGAAAAAAAAGGGTAAGCAAATATGCAAATATCTATGCCCTATTGAAGGAGTCAATAAGACAGAATGATGTATATTACTTGCAAACTGAAGAAATTCCCAAGCTCTTGCTTGAGTCTTCCTTGATAATCTTCACCAAGTCTAGACCAAATCTCAACCCAGAGAAATTGCACTCGGAGGGAAAGGCAAACAAATTATACACATCACCTGCATTGAACAAACAGATATAATAAACCATCTAAAGCCCAGAAACATATCCATGACCTAAAGAGCTACCTGTTGGCTCTCCTTCCGGTGATCCAGCAACATTTCTCCTTTGAACCTGGTGTAGTGACATCTTTGTAGTAAGTGTGTCTCCTGTTATTCCAGGATGTATATCTTCTTCAATATCTACTGCAATGGCTGCTGCTCCATGAGCAAGAGCATATCTATACTAGTTAAGGAGGAATGCTGTTATTAATCATCTAATGTAGCAGAGCAATCACAATGGAACAAATTAAAAACATATTCACTTTTCAGAAAGTAAAGGAACATTTCACTAAAGCAGTGTTATTGCAAGAGAATATTATATTCAATAACAGTCAAAATGAAAAATAAGACATTCTCTGAAAACAAACTCAAGAAAGTAAAAGAAAATCACTAAAAAAATTATATAAAATAGTCAAGTCCTCCTCAGGTCTTGTTGAACAGAAAAATGGTTTGAAAAAAAATGGAATTAGAGTCACATCAGGACCAAAAGAAACATCTTAATGACTTCCAAGACATCTAATGCCAAGATTCATCCCATTTTACTAAACTTAAATAAAGGCATTGTTTCATCAGTACAGCGATATATTGAACAGTAACTATCATGATAAATTCATCCCTTTTCCTTACAACAGCTCTGTGACAAGAAAGAGAACACTAGAATATCATGATGTCTTCTACCTCCATGTTGTAGAGCATTGTTAACCTTCATTATACAGAAGTTGGCCAAAGGTAATTGTTACAAAATTGAATAGCATATGATTTTTTAATCACGTAGGATACTCTCTTATCCCCAGAACACTATTATGATTCTCCATCGTATACATAAAACTACTGCTACGACTCCATGGAAAAGCCTCTCCAACCAGCTTCAGCGCTGCTGTTGCCCCAGAGGTAAATATACATGTGTATTCTTTAGGGGATGCGTTGCAGTAGTCAAGCACCTGCATGACCGATAGTTCAATAATCTGAGCAATTGTAGAAATTTCCAGAACAGATATAAAAAATGTACAAAAAAGAAACACCAGTAGCAACTTCCTAGTGAACAACTCCTAGTTGGACATACCTATTTGGGTGACCCAACATGGTCCATTCCAGTCAACCAAAGCAAGACAAAGTCAACCCAGGAAAATCAATTACGATCAATTTGCCATTGAACTTCATACTCTCTCCTCTATCATCTATCTCAGAAATAGACTAACAAATTCTTGCATAAAACATTAACTCTTACATATTTCTATCTAATAGTCAATATTTTCTATATGTTTTTTCCACTTTATACAGACATAACTCTATGTGTTCATTAGACAAGGGATTTATCCTTTTTTTTTCTCTATTTTAATATTAACATTTACTTTCAACTACAAAAGATACAGAGTCAAATCTCACAATGATCATAATTTAACTGCAAAGAAGACGATTAACATGCTTAATAATTAAAAATTTACATATACCTGCTGGCGAGCATTCTTCACAATGTCAAGAGTTGCAGAACTGGAGTCACTTTGGCTATCTAGCATCAACGTTAAGGAAAATTACTTCATAAAATCGGCGTCAACCAGCAATTAAGTAAAATCACTCTGCATGCAGTGTTAAGAACATTGAACTTTAAATATTATGAAACACATGAGGATACGAGGATTTCCGTATACGTTATTGGTGAGATCGTTGAAAACCGATTCCATTTGCAGGTCAGAGTACAGAGTTGCTCCAGCATGGTCCAAGTATACAAGATCTGTGAAAGCATGAAAACCAAAAATAAACAAAAGAAAATAAAAACAGAAACAGTTGAAGTAGATATTCGATGATTTTGATAGCGTCTGAAAGTGGAAGTATGAGTATGACCTTGAAGTTGTAATCTCTTGAATTGAGTAGCTCGAATTTGATCAATGGAGTTGGGAGCGTTAGGATAACCGTAATGTTCACCGAAATCTCTGAGGAATTGTTCTTTGCCACCGTCGCCCATCGAGTTGAGTGCTGGTGTTACACGGAACCGTAGAAAGAACCCGAACGAAGCTCCAAAGGCAAATAAACACAAGGGTGTCGCTTACAAGAGTTGATGGAAAACGATTGCAGAAACGTTTCTTCCGTGATAACGAATATATATATATATATATATATATATATATATATATATATATATATATAGGCTTCTTCTTCCTGCACCCCTACGTTTTTCTTCCTGCACCCCCATAATTTTGTAAATCCCAAAACTGACCTTCACCTTGTTTCGAAAGCAACTTTTTTATTTCCGGATTGCTGAATCTGGAAGTCTAATTTTTGTTACGGATTGATGGATCCGAAAGATTACCGGATTCACCAATCCGGAATATTTATGGATTTTCCAATCCGGAATGTAAAAAAATAAATGCGAATTTTCCATTCCGTAAAATTACCGAATTGCATTGTCCGAAAGAAGAAAGAGTAATGTGGATTTTATGTGTATTTTGGAGTTTTTAAAAAATAATAGGGATATTATTGTCTTTGCATTACATTATGGGGGTGCAGGAAGAAAAATGTAGGGGTGCAGGAAGAAACTGCCATATATATATATATACATATACCACGTCATGCGCCTTTTTTTGTACATCAAATGTTATGTTTATAAGCTTTTTCTTCCTCCACCCTCGTAATTGCTATATGTACCTCTGTAATGTTTAAAATAATCATTCTTCTTTCAGTAATTTGTATATATTACTTCTTCTAAAAATGTCTCAAAACATGTTTTCAGAACATATAAGAAACGCTTTCTCTAACAAGTTTTTCAGGATAAGTTTTTTGTAATAACTTTTCTCTAACATATGAAATGTTTTTCTTAGTACTACACTACATAAACATTCATCTTCATTTGTGTAATTTTAAAGTTTTTTTTATTAATTTCGAGAATCCAAAAAAAACTAAAAAATGATATAATATTCACCAAACCCAACATTTTACTATTTTTTCTCTTTGTTCGCATGGTCTCTGATGTCTTCATAAAGAAGAAGAAAAAGAAGAAGACATAGTAGTAACGCAATGGTTGTAACACAACGAGTGAGGGTATTTTAGTCTTTTCATTAATAATAGGGAGGTGTATATAGTAATTACGGGGTGGCAGAAGAAAAATTCTGCTTTAACAATGTTATATTATTGGTTAGAAAAATTTATCATCGTAATGCTTGAGTGGATTATAACATATTTATTTAGTAGAATTTTCACTTTGAGAGAGAAACTATCCACATATCGTAGTAATATAATGCTTAGGCAAAAGAAAAATGAAAGTTAAGAAAAGTGAAAATTGTGTGTTTTGAGCATGATAAGTTGAAATTACATGTGTTGAGTTGAGTGCTGAACATGTTTTATGCAGATTTAGACATCATTATGTAACTTGACATCTCAACTAAGTTGACACCTCAATTAATAACAATCATCTGTTATCACATGAAAAAACTGATACATATTTCTCTTTATCTTCCATATACATTTACAAAGTTTTTATAAAAGTAGTTTTAGATTTTAGGAAAGCTTAGATTTTTTTTACAACATTAATTCACTTCTACAAGTTATTATATTTGGTTTAATCTTCACTTTTCTTTATTTATATTTCAACAATGCAATTTAGTTTTACGCACTCCTCTACTCTTTTTATGAAGTTCTAAATTTTTAGGGTTGATTTTCTAGTTTGATTTTTGTTCATTTGGTTGAGATTTGATTTTTTTATGATTCTAAATATTTGTATTTCAATGTTTTTTTTATATTGGATTTAGTTGAGATTTTTTATATTGGTTTTTATAGATTTGTTTGGTTAAATACTTTCAATTACATCATCGATTCAATTTATGTTTATGCAATTCTTTTTCCTAAGGTTAAAAATTCATGACTACAATTTGAATTGAATATTGTGGATTAAATCTAACTAATTAGTTGGAATAATGTATAGATTTTATTTTGTGGTTATATATAGACCTAGAAATCGATGACATGCATGAATAAGGGGAAAAAACTAGATAACTAACCATGTCTTTTTACATATAACTTTAATACCTTTGTTTTTTTAGTAATTAGAACTTCCAAAAGTTTTAAAATTATCAAATCCTTATTTAAAAATTTAAATTTCAATAATGATTAATGTTTATGGTGAACATATTATTAAACCTTAATTGTTACATGTATTTCATGTTATAAATTTGTTTAAGACATGTAGGTGACAAAACATTCATCAAAATACCACTTTGAACAAACATAAATGAAAAATAATTAACAATCACTTCATCTAAATATATTAATTCCAACAATAAACTGATTTTCTTAAGGATATTTGATTGCATCTAGAATATTCAATTTTAAAAAAAATTCTCCAAACTCCATGGTTAATGTTCCAACATGCACATTTGTCTTAATTATGGTTCTTTTCAATAATGTTCTTCCCAAAATGAGTGAATGGATATCTTATTTTTCACCAATTTCTCCTTTGAGGGTTTTTTCTTGCACCCAACAAATGAGAAATAGGGTAAAAGTTAAAAGTGTTTTATTTAAGTATCTTGCTAAAAGTAAAATATCATGCTAAATTAATATGCTAAAAAAATAACTTTCGTAAATAATTTAAGTCTTAAATTTAAGATGGACAATGTTAAGAGAGAGTTGAAAAAAAAAAGGAGAAAATAAATGAGAAATAAATTAAAAGGGTAGAGATAGGATTTGTGATTTATTTTATTATTCTCTTTAATTTCTTACAAACAAATCAAGTGTATGTTTGGACAAATTTGTCCATAAACACTTTTAGAAAAAAATAAGAAGAAAAAAATTGTAAGTTTTTTATATAAGTTAAAATGAGCATAAGGTAATTTGTAAAGGGATTTATACAATTTTTTTTTTAATTTGTACATATACATTAATTTTACTTTATATAAAATCATCTTAATTTTTTCATTCTTTTAAATACTTATGCAAAAAATAATCATGATGAATTAATTTATCTTCCACTGTATCCCTTCCAATGAAATGACAGAGTTTTGGATGGAGTATTTAAAAAATGTGAAGAGTTTAAAATTCTAAAATGTTTAATTACTTCAATTTACCTTACCCTTTGTATTTTAGTTAGATAGGATGAACACTTTTTTTTCTTTTTCATTTTTTTAAAAATAAAAATAGTCACAATTCTTAATTTTGAATGTTATTTATCAATTAAACGAGACTTAAAATTTCCACCATACAAATATATAATGAGGTGTTGCCATTTTTGAATGAAACTTTAAAAGTTTGAAAATTAAAAGTTTAGTTTGAATTTTCTATTATACACATTACCACTACTAGCTAAATTGTTGTGTTGCAATAATGAATGACAAAGTAAACGAATTTGTGTATTTATCTACCTAGCTATTTATTTATTTGTATACATAAGGCCATAATTGTCTTAGATTTTTTTTTAAAAATAAATAAATAAGGGAAACTTTAAATTATTTTCAAGCTTTATCCCATATAAATAGACATTTTGAACTTTAATTTTTCACTCTAATTGATCTTAAAATACCAAAGTAATTTAAGTGGGTGTAAAAGGAAAAGGAGTTGGAATATTGGATATAGTTGAATTTCCTTTAATGGGCTTAATTAGAATTTGAAGAATATTGTGTTGCAAGTTTTAATATCCACCAACCTAGCTCAACTATCTTTCATAATCACTTAAATAAAAACTTTATTTCTCTACTAATTTTTTTCTATACAATTTATCACATTATTGTATGGATATTATGAGTAAATATATCATACCATACATGATATTATATTAAGATTATAAAACAATGTTTCAATAGAAAATTATTTTTTTTATAAAATTTGTTATGTTAGACATCACTATACAACTTGACATCTCAGCAAGACTGATAAATCAAGTAACAACAATCCTCTACACTAAATTTATTAAGAGTTAAGTATATTTTTTATTTACTTAAATGTTATATCATCGAAATATTTCTAATAATGTAAAACTAAATAAAATTATTATTTTTTAATAATTTTTATACTACAAGTATTTGATGGTCTATGATATATTTAATTTATTTGATAAATATTTATCAATTAATAACTAATTTTCTTCTAAAATTTTTTATAATAATTTTGTTCCTCTTTTAAGTACTTGTCAATATATGTAAAATGTTATTTATAGAATTTTAAAGATATATTTAAGGATTTAGTTAATGTTGTTAATGGTATAATAATTTAAAAAATATTTTGAAAAAAAAAGAAAAGAAAAGGAAGGCATGGTGGAAGAAAAAGATGAAGGAGGACAAAATAGACTAAAGAATAAGGTGGGAGAAGGAAGATGAGATGTGAGAGAGGAGAAGAAGAAACATAAAGAGAAAGAGAAAGAGAAAGAGAGAAGTGATCGGGGCACAGTGTGAATCTCAATTTCATCTTCTTCAAAGTCTCAATTCAATTAGAGGGAGCTGTGCCCTGTCACGTGTTCTTCTGTTCTGTTCAATTCATAGCTCAAATCTTCAAAAATGTCGCTCAATATGAAAACCCTAACCCAAGCATTCGCCAAAACCGCTGCGGTCATAGAGAAGACGGTGCAGACCACGGTGCAGGAGGTCACGGGCCCCAAGCCACTTCAGGACTACGAGCTTCTTGATCAGATCGGCTCTGCCGGGCCCGGGCTCGCATGGAGGCTCTACTCGGCCCGGGCCCGTGATCCGGCCCGCCAGCACCAGTACCCCGTCGTCTGCGTCTGGGTTTTGGACAAGCGCGCGCTCTCCGAGGCCCGCATGCGCGCGGGCCTCACCAAGGCCGCCGAGGATTCCTTTCTGGATTTGATTCGGACCGATGCCGCCAAGCTCGTTCGCCTCCGGCATCCCGGCGTCGTTCACGTCGTCCAGGCCCTTGACGAGAGCAAACACGCAATGGCTATGGTCACCGAACCCTTGTTCGCTTCCGCTGCCAACACTCTCGCCATTGTTGACAACATTCCTGTTCTTCCTAAAGATCTCAGGGGAATGGTACCTTGCTTTTTCAATGATTCACATCTCGTTTCGTTTTGTTACTTGATCTACTAGCTTCATTCGATCTACTCACTGCATTGCTCGTTCTTTTCGGAATAAACTTGTTTTATAGAATGAGTTCGTGATGTTTTTATGCGTTTCTCGGACTTTTAAATCCCTGTAATTTAAATCTGTTTGTTAGTTTAGTTTCTGTCGTTAATTCTTTTGGTCCCTGTTTTTGAATGCATTAGTCACGTTAGTTCTGGATTTAACATCGCAATGGACTATAATCATAGTGAATTGTGCTTATTAGGGACTCGGATGACAATAGTTTTAAATTTAGGGATTTGCTTGGCGTTTTTCTAAATTTAGGAACTAATGGGGGGTTACACTTCTTTTCACTTGTTGCTGATGAAGGAATCTTTGCTTTTCAGGAAATGGGACTCTTGGAGGTGAAACATGGTTTACTTCAGATTGCAGAATCCCTGGACTTTCTCCACAACCACGCTCATCTTATTCATCGAGCTATATCACCCGAGGTGATAATATTTTGCATTACTGTGGCTCATGGTCTTAATTTGGGTCGCCGTTTCTTAGTTCTTGTTATTGTAGGAAGTTGTGGACGATGGGGCCATAGTTGTGGTCGTTGGCACCTAAAAAAGTCTTGACGTGACTGAAATCATAGTTGTGGACTGTTTTTTAAAACCTTGCTTCAATTTAATTTTCCCCTCTTATTTTTTTAGCTACCTTTTTTTTATAAAAGAATAAATTCTGGCTAGTAAATACTGCCCGTGTGTGGCATCTAACTGGAAATGGTTTATAGCAATTAATTATATTGGAAATTTTGTTGTACCCGTCAGCAGCATCTGTGTATTTCTAATTGCCACTTTCATAGTCTCGCTTAAGCTTAAAGGTATTTTCCGCTCTATGATTTTTTGCGGAAGTGTCATTTTTCACCTTTCACAGTTCATTCATATGGATCACTTTTTGGTTTAATAGTTAACCTGTGGTACAATCCTTTTCTGTTCCTTTGTTAAATTTAAGATTGGCGAATTAAAATAAATTGTATATATTCCGCAGAACATTCTTATCACCTTGAGTGGAGCCTGGAAACTTGCTGGATTTGGTTTTGCAGTTCCTGCTACTCAGATCTCTGGTGACTCATCTAATCTGCAACCCTTCCATTATGCTGTGAGTGGAACAATTAATAAGATTATATTAACTTTGTTCACTTGACCTCCTTGATGTGTTAAATACTGTAACACTGTCATTAATTTACTGTTGCATACGATGTCTATTTTTTTTTTAATGCTAATAACTCATCTCTATAAATTTATTATATATATTTGATCAATTCAGTGTTATATCACCAATCATATAATCTTGTACAAAACGATTCTTTTGTGTTATATGTTTCTTCTTTATTAAGTTCTCAATATTTTCTTCCTTTGATTATATTTAGACACAAACTCTGCTTTCAGTAACCTTATATTCCTCTGGAAGTAGATGTTTCTGCATTTTGTAATCATACCTGTGCTGTTACTCTTCCTGGTACATGATTTTGTATAGTATTTCCTTGTGACTTGATTTTCTTGATTATAATTGTAATATATGGGTCTAAACTGCGATTTATAAGAAGGCCACATAAAATTATCACTTCTAAATGACAAACTATACTATCTACATCTCTATCTCATTCTCGTCCTTAGGAGCAAAGTAAATTTTGCTTAAACAATCTGTAATGTATCTTATTTCACTTCAACTGCTGTACAGGAATATGATGTCGAGGACTCTATTTTGCCTCTTCAGCCATCACTTAATTACACTGCTCCTGAGTTGGTGAGGAGCACTGGGTCTTCAGCTGGGTGCTCATCTGATATTTTCAGTTTTGCATGCCTTGCCTACCATTTAATTGCCCGCAAGTCTTTGTTTGACTGCCACAACAATGTCAAGATGGTACATACAAATCATTTTCTTTTTACCTTTTGTAATTAAGTTTTTGTTAGACTGCCACAAGAATGTGAAGATGGTAGATACACATCATTTAATTGTGCCCCCCCCCATCTCCCCTGCCCTTACTTCAATTAAGTTGCACTGATTTCAAAGTTACAGATTTTTTTTTTCAAACTTTCTGAATAGAGATTCTCATTGATGGTTGCACGTGTCCTGTCCTTGAAGAGACTTTTTACGTATTTAAATAGAAAGAAGGAAAATCATTAGTTTCATTACTTGACGACAAGAGTTTAGGCTCTATTATTAATTTGTTAGATAGAAGGTAATAAGAAATTTTGGTTTTGTACTTATGCAGTACATGAATACCTTGACTTACTTATCCAGTGATGCATTCTCATCTATCCCATCAGAACTGGTTCATGACCTGCAAAGGATGCTTTCTCCGAATGAGTCTTCCAGGCCAACAGCAATGGATTTTACAGGTAAAGATAATTTGGAGAATAAATACATTTCTCCATTGCTTAAATAAAGAAACACATGACATCTTAAATAGTTCTTTATGGTGAATGGGTTTTCTTCTCTATCTGAAATTGCATCCCCATAAACAAGAATCAGTGGTTTTTAGAATTAATGCCAAACTCGCCCTGCAAGGTTCTATGGACATTTTTAGGTGCTGGAATGTATGGATGCAATGGCCCATAAGCCCAAACTCTCTTCTGCTTTAAGGATGCATCCTGTGTTCAATGTATATCATTATTAAAGAGGATTGGTGGGAATTATCATGTGGAAAGATTTGCTTGTTAGGCTTGGAGGGAGAATGTGGTGGTGTGCTGGAGCTTGCTGCACTGTTAGCAACCCTCCAAAGTTCAACCTTGAAGACAAGGCTGAAGCTGAAGACTGTGGCAATGATAGGGCACAAAATAATTTAGAGATTCAGAGAGAGGTATTGGACATTCATGATTCACATGTCAAGTGGGCTAAAAGACTTGGAAGGTGTACACTAGGAGGAATAGAGGGTGATGTTGTGATGGCTGTGTTGGAAGAGAGAGGGAAGTAGGGAGGAAGTTAGTTAAGTGAGTGTGGTGCGGTTATTAGAGTATTAGAATCGTCTGTGTGAAAATTAGGTATATTTGTTATGTAGTTCTCTACAAGAGCCGGTAGCTCTCTATAGGAGCATGGCTCTTTGGCAGTATCTCTACATAGGAGCTTGGCTCTCTATACTGTAATTTCCTAGTTTACTGAATAAATACTCACCTTTCTCTTAATTTCATTTGGTGATTATTGTGTTGTTGCCTATACTGTTTCTAGTTTGCATCAGATTGCATGTGTAATTCTTCAGGATCAAGTTAGCAAAATCATTCGGTTGTCATTGAACATTGCAATTAATATACTGTCTCTGCTGGCTGTTGGAGCCTTTAGATAGTCTGCTGAACATGATTGCCAAATTTCTTGGCTCCTTTATCATCTCTGTCATCACAATAATATATGCTTCTCACTTTTGTAGGATCACCATTTTTTCGGCATGACACTAGGTTGCGTGCCCTACGCTTCCTTGACCACATGCTTGTAAGAATTTTTAGCTGTCTAGTATTACAAAATGGATAACATGCAAATTTTAGAGTTGAATTTCTTGATGACGTGTCTTCTTTTTCTTTAGGAAAGAGATAACATGCAGAAGTCAGAGTTTTTAAAAGCATTGTCAGATATGTGGAAAGATTTTGATTCCCGTGTATTGCGATACAAGGTATGCTATATGCTTCTTTGCTGAAATTTATGTTTTTGTTTCTGCTAGTCAATTTTATGAAGGTCTCTCCCAGCATACACAATTCATATACTCTTGCTAGCATTCACAATTCAGTATACTCTTGCTCTGTCTTATTTAGTCCTGTGCCCTATATAACTTTGATAGCTAATATGGTCTCTCAATCTTTCATGATTTTTGAATTTATGTTGCATGTGTTAAACTCATGTTATTCCGCTTTCCCCAAATGTGGTTGCTTCTGAGTTATGATTTTCTAATTTTGCCATTAATGTAATCTGGACAAATAAATTTCCATGCAGGTCCTTCCACCACTTTGTGCAGAACTTAGGAATGTGGTGATACAGCCAATGATTCTACCAATGGTTTTAACCATTGCAGAGTCTCAGGTATTAATATCCCTCTTTCATTTCCTCACTTCCATAGAATATCTAAATTTTTTAGTCTCAGAAGTTATTAATAATTACATTGCTCTGATTTTTTTATTAATTTGGTTTTGATGGAGCTCAATGGTGTGGTTCGGTCCCTATATGTATCCCCATCCGTCCTTGTGGGATGAGGCTTTGTTTCTCGCTGTCTTGTGCGAAGCTTTTACTTTTATATAAGACTTTTATTCCTGCCTTACTGGCTGTTAATTTATCAGATATCTCATTGCTTGTGTCTCCTTGCTTTATTTGGAAACAGACATTCTGTTTTTTGCTTTATCTTGATCTACAGTTTAGGAAATTTTACAATTCAGTCTCTTCAATGATGAAATGAGTTAATATTTTATCGGAACTGTATCTCTTTTTTGGTTTTTGATAAATGAGAGTAGTGTATCATTAGTAAATAAGGTATATGCAAGGGCACTATTGATTAATATTTTGAGTTTCTTTTTTAATTTTATGTAAAAGAATAATATACTTTTTCAGGACAAGAATGATTTTGAGCAATATACACTTCCAGCCCTTGTCCCTGTGTTGAGCACTGCTGCTGGTGAGACACTGTTACTACTTGTGAAGCATGCCGATCTTATAATAAACAAGGTAGTTGAGAGCTTATTTCAGTTTCCTTATTTTGTTGATTGAAATATCTCTATCAGTGGCTAAGTTTATTCTGACTTTTTATACCATTTATTATTCTTTTAGACTAGTCAAGAGCATTTAGTTTCTCACGTTCTTCCAATGATTGTTCGGGCCTATGATGATAATGATGCTCGTTTGCAAGAAGAGGTCCTGAAAAAATCTGTATCCCTTTCCAAACAACTAGATGCCCAGGTGAGTTCTCTTTTCTAACCGAGTAGGCTTGAATTCTTTTAATTATCACATGTTTACCATTGAATGTTAGTACTGTGTAAATTGGGATCACAGACTTCTTAACTTAATTTCTAATGTTTCAACTTGCTACGTTTGTTGTTGGGGACTGTTCAAACTCTATGATTTGGAAAGGATAACAATTATAACGAATGCACCTCATTGTAATTAAGTTACAATAAATTGAATAATCCTTACCATCTTAATTGTCACCTTATTTTTCCATTTCCCTAGTGTTGCCCAGCCCATAATCAGAGAATTATTGGCACTTCTTTTAAACTTCAATTCAATTGTTTGCTATCAAAGCAGGAATATCTATTATGTTTTTTTTTAAAATTTTTTTTTCTTCTGCATTTCAGCTTGTCAAACAAGTGGTTTTGCCCCGTGTTCATGGATTAGCACTTAAAACAACAGTTGCGGCGGTATGTTGGTATTTTGTTTGAAATTTTACCTTTACTTGTAATGTCTTAGCTTGACACGTCTGCCTGTGCACTCGCACATTGTGTCCTTTTAGCATCTAACCCTAAATCAGAATAATTAGATCCTTATTTGACTACATGGTTGTTATTTAATTAAATGGTAGTTATTAGCATTTTGAAGTTTCATATAATGTTTTTTCGTGCTCCCCACATATTTCCTTCATTTAACATATGAACTTTCTGGTGTCAATACTGTTGTTTTTGTTATTATATTTTTTCACATTGCATTATGAACATCACTGCGAGGTCCATGTTTCATTCTTCAAACTCTTGCTGAGCGAGTGTTGTGGGGTTCCAATTCCTTGAACCTTTCCTGCTATTGTGTTTTCTGAAGCTCAACTGTGATTTTGTGCTCTGGATGGGTTCTGGACTAGGTCACAGGGGACTGATTTCTGGCACCTTTATTTCTGTATGGATGATTTTTGTGTGTGCTATTCTTGGTTGGATTCCGAGACTGCAACAACCGTCCTCTGTTGTTGCATTCTGGTTTGTGAGTATGCCAATCTGTTTTTGGGTATTCAAATTTTGAGCTATGCTGATGCTTTAACGGTACCCCTGTTTCTGCCACCTAATCTCCTTTTTTTTCTCATTAATGTTGAGAGTTGCTAATACTAACTTCAACTGCTTTATTTAGAAACCTATTTTGTTACAAGGCTATCTTTGATAGGTTAGAAGCCTTTTGTTTTCTTACAAGGCTTGTCTTTGGTAGTTTAGGACCCTTTGTCTTGGCTTGTACATAACCTTACAAACTTGCATCTGATATGCATTCAGAGTTAGGAGATTCTTAAATGCTAGACACTATTTTGTTTTACTCAGCTGTATGTGTTTGTTATTTTCTTTTCTATCTCCAATCGGAGGTAAGTCTGAGTTTGACATTGTGTAAATATGCTGGTCCTTTCACCTTATATGCAGACATGTTGTCTGTATTTCTCTCTTTTGTTTGATAGGTTAGAGTCAACGCATTGTTGTGCCTAGGAGACATGGTTAACCGACTTGATAAACATTCTGTCTTGGACATCTTGCAAACAATTCAACGTTGTACTGCTGTTGACCGTTCCCCTCCAACCCTTATGTGTACCCTGGGGGTTGCAAATTCTATTTTCAAGCAGGTGATGTTTCCAATGATGTGCATGACACGAATCATAGTTTTTTTTTTCATATTATCAACTGCTATGATCAATGATATTTGGGGTTGTTGCTAAATAGCATTTGGAGTAACACCTAAGTCTTGTTTGATTTCTCATGTTCAGTACGGAGTAGAATTTGTAGCTGAGCATGTTCTTCCATTGCTTATGCCCCTCCTGTCTGCTCAACAATTGAATGTCCAACAATTTGCCAAATATATGCTCTTTGTCAAGGATATGCTTCAGTATTCTTTCTTTAATTTTTCACACTCTAACTTTTACATTTTTTTTTGTCTTCCCCTTTGTTCTTGATCTCTGACAAACTTCTCTAATATTTTTTTAATTGCTTGGTTTGTACAGCAAAATAGAAGAGAAGCGAGGAGTGGCTGTGACTGATTCTGGAATGCCAGAGGTAAAACGGGCTCCTGTGGTTAATGGTCTTCAATCCAAAGCCCTTCGAACAAGCAGCAGTTCTGCTGTGCCTTCTTCAACTAAAAGCAGCGCCTCTTGGGATGAAGATTGGGGTCCCAAAACAAAGAGCACTGCTTCTTCTACCGAGAATTCTATTGATGCAGCCAGTCCATCTATGGCAGGAATCCCTGCGGGTCAAGTAACATCTTTACAAAAGCATTTGTCTTTAGCTGCTTTGTCTGCTCAGCAAACAACCAACTCGTGCCCCTCAGTAGATGTAGAATGGCCACCTCGGGCATCTCCTAGTGTTACCCCACAATTTAGTGATACTGAGAAGCAGACAACAGGAGCAGGAACTTCATCCACATTTAATCTTGAACCTGATGATCCTTTTGCTGATTGGCCTCCACGTCCTAATGGCTCAGTATCAGGTGGATCTGGAATACCGATCAATGGTACTTCAGGAATGCCACTAAACATTGGGCTTAATTCAATGACAAATACTTCAAGCAATATTGGTCCCCAAACTAGCTTGAGTTGGTCTGTTAGTTCCCAAAGTTCTACAGATTCCATTAGTTTGAACTCAAGGACTAGTTCCACTGTGGGTAGCCTGAATAGTGGCCTTGGGCCTCAGAACTCTCTTGGCTTCCTAAAACAAAGTCAAGCTTTGCCAGCATCGAATGTTTCATACAATAATGTTCAGTCAAAAGCAACAGATATAGGTTCAATATTTTCTTCCAACAAGAATGAACACATTGCACCTAAACTTGCACCACCCCCATCATCTGCAGTGGGTAGAGGACGAGGAAGAGGGAGGGGAGCTGTGTCAACCACTAGGTCCTCTCACACTAAGTCACAAACTGAGCAGCCACCCCTTTTGGATTTATTAGGGTAACTTGCTTCTATTGTTCATGTATTAGTAGGTTACTGCTGAGATTGTACATTTTGTGCAACATCCCGTGCTTGGAGACATTTAGTGTGATGGGAGATTTCAGAAAATCTTGCCAGGCAACATGTTTTAAGGGACGGCTACTCTATGTAAAGGTTTTGTTGTATGTTCCTAGTCTATAGTGATTTTGCAAAAATTGGATTATTATTTCTTATTTTTTTGTCCTTGCTATGTTATATTTCATTCTTAGGGCTTCGGGAAAGTGTATTAAGAAAAGTCCTTATTACTGTGACTGGTTTGAAATTAATAAAGTCTGTCATGAAGTTTCTTTTGTACAAGGATTTGAATTCCATATGTATGATTTGACCTTAAGCATATTAGAAATAGTGTGGTTAGGTTAAGATTTAAGCTAGAAGTCATGTTGGGACTGAAACTTTAAGAGCAGGTTTTGTTTTTATTACTATTGAGTTTCACTTGTTTTTAAAAGTAGTAATTTGGTATCCTCATTTTATTTATTCCTGCACTGCAAATTATTTGAAGGTTTTCACTCAGTTTCAGATTAACTTCAATTTGATTTTGTCTTGCGAAATTTGAAGAACTTTTAAGGGGAAAAACATTCAATCACTTCACAATCGATGTCTAATAAAATTTTCCATGATAAAGGAAAAAGGTTGCAAAATATAGCACAGAAAAGGAAGAAAGGGAAAAACTTAAATAATTAGTGTTTTCGTTCTGTTTTAATAATATATATTCTAAATAACATTATATACAAATAATCTCAATTATTCAGAACAATCATTTTATTAGATTTTTTTTATATTAAAGGTTTTGATTATTATAAATACACACTGAGAAAATAATTGGTGTGATTGTAATCTATAAAATAATTATTTATTATTTTTACATAATTCAAGTTAGTATCAAAGTTTTTTTATTTTAGAAGTCCTTTTTCGCTATCTTGTTAACAATTGTGAGCCTTAGCTCATTCTAAAGGGTGGACACGTCAGATTTGATTTTGATTTTAGTAAATATGATTTCTTTCGTCAAACAAATTATTTATGCTACCAATCAAAATAACAAGGGTTGAATTTTTATTAACTTTTTGTTTAATTATTATTTATGCTACCAATCAAAATGATAAATGTTGAATTTTTATTATCTTTTTATTTTATTTTTATTCTAATGTCACTTATAAAAACTTTTAAAGAGAAACTTGATCGATTGAGAATAATAATTGAATTAATGACTAAGTTTTTTGAATTGTAAACCAAATTTAGGAAATACTACATTTCATATTATTGACCTTTTTTCTCATGGTGTTTGAAATCTTGATTTAATAGCAACTAATTACACAAAATGACTAGAAAATAACTTATTACTATTGTAAATGGGAATAATATACCAATATGTGGATCTATGAATATGAATGTAACTTTAGAATTATCTATTATATTAAAAGATGTTTTATATATATTCCAATTAACCAATAATTTAGTTTAATAAGGACGAAATATATTGAAATAACAAATATTTTATCAAAGATAATCTTGATCTGACCTAATGGTTACAACTCATATCCCTAATTTGAGGGATGAGTGTTGTAAATAACATATTATAGGATAAAAATGTTTTCAATATCTCAATAGTAAACATGAAAAAAAATATCTTCAAAATCTTTATATTCTTTTCAACATGTTTTTATTTTCTTATTTTAATAACATGTTTTAAACCAAGTGTGTTAATAACATGTTTTAAACCCAGTAAAACACACTTTTGGATCTTATATCCAATCTCTTTCTATTAGAGGTTAAATAGATGAAGAAGAGAGGAACCAAACCCTTTAAGATCATAATATGTAATTCCTTATAAATTTTTTTGAGAGGTGACTTATTATTCAAAAAGGGGTTGATTGCCTATTGATTATGTGTACATGGATACCAACAAAGTTCCAAAAACATTTTGATAAATTAGATTGAAAAATAAGAGCTACAGTAAAATTCATAATATTTGTTTTTTTTTTCAACAATTCTATTTTGTTGAGTAGTTTTAACAATTTCATTTAGTTGAGTGATTTAACATTGTAAGTTATTATGGTATATGAGATACCAAATCTATAGACAAATGTTTGAACTTGTTGAGTTGTTATTTTTGTAAGAGTTTATGCTTTTATTCATTTTGTGAAATAATCTACTACCACCACTAAAAACTTTGTTTGTCCTCGTCGTAGAGGAAGTGTTTAGATACGTTTTTTCATTTTTTCCGATTTTTCACATTTTGGATCTTTGAAAAAATACAAAAAGTATTTCTCCATGGAGAAAAATTCTAATTTTTTTTGTAGGCAATGTTATACCAATTTTATGAGGATTCTTGCAAAAAAATCTTGTGAAAATTCGATTTCTAGGTCCCAAAACTTTGATCTTTTATAAACATAAAATTAATTGAGTTTAAACTTTCTCATATTTTTAGGCAGGACAACTACTATGCAGATAAATGCGTTTCTTTAGGGTGAGTAATAGACTTGAATATATTTGGTATAACAGTCTATCATTTAGTATTTCTTTATATTTTTTTCATAACGGATATAAACTCCCAATACCGTTTTAGAAAGTTTTCCTTATCCCAATAATTATTTATTTATTTATTTTTTTTTTTATGTTGTATTTCATGTGATAACGTATAATTATAGAGTCTTGGATGTCAACTTAACTGAAATATATGATTTTATAATGATGTCTCAGTTTATAAAAAAAATAATACTATATCTATGAAATAAACACTTCCAAATATATTAGTTATTACCTTATCATCATAAGAGTTTTAACATTTATAGGTCTGATTTGTTTAAAAGAATGAAAGTAACCAAGATGGTTTGTTGTTCCAAAATCAGGAATCCAAATGAGTGGGTTTGTCAGATTTGAGAACAGAATTACCTAAACTTTCAGCATCTGAAAAGGATAATTGATTAACGAAACTTTATGTTGCTCACGAGTGAAAGGGATAATTGATTAACAAAACTTTATGTTGCTCACGAGTGAAAAGGAAAACTGATTAACAAAACTTTATGTTGCTCACGAGTAAAAGCTAGACTTGAGTCTTTAGTGCATGCAAAATCTTCTTCAGTAGCATCATTGAACCTGGAGACATCAGAATTTACACAATTCACAGTTCTATGTTCATGAAATTGGGAGAAAAACATGTTTCTTGTAACAATCTTCAATTGTGTGACCAACCCAATTGCAATATGAACATTGTTTGAAATTAGAACTTTTTACCAAGACATTCCTCTGATTTTGAACCACTATTGGATTAATTTTACCATCCAGAGTTCACCACCCATTGTAAAAGAAATTTTCCTGACAGCTAAAGTTGATGCTTACTTGCATAAATCATTGATCAATTTATAAATTGTCAAAAATCTTCAACAATTTGTTTACGGTTTAACACACTAATAGTTACTGTTCAAAATACTGATTTTGTACCACATAAACCACGTCTCCCTATTTTTTTAAAAAGTTTTAGCTTAGTTAGGCTATAAAACACTTCTCACTTATTAATTGAATCCATTTACTACAAGCACAGAACACAGACTAGCCAGCAGTTTATAATATGAAAACTTGGAATGTGAATGTAGTTTTTAGCAGGGAGGCTTGCATATTTTGGGGAAATACCAAAATTAATTAGCCAAAGATGGTTCAAGCCTTGGTTCATAGTTGAAAAGTTGGATAACATATATAGAATGCATGAATCTGAAGAGACATGCATCTATTTATTCATATTGAGTAAATGGATTTATTATCACTAAGGAGGTTCTGTTGTTGGGACTCAAACAGCAAATGAGCAGGGCGAGCATTCACAACTCTGCAATTTGTCCTAACTTCCCCAGGCCTACCAGATTGCAAGTCTCCCATTTTCAGCATTCCTTCCACAAAGGCTTTGAAAAAATCATCTTGGTTTCTACTGAAATTTCTCACAAACTCCCTTGTCTGAGGGAATGTGAAAAGTGTTTGATCAGAGTTCAGAAACCCTCTTCCAGCAACCAAGTCCTTGAAATACTGGTTATCAAAAAGGAGAGGTGTGAAGTCAAGGTTCCCTGTCACATTTTGATCAACATCAAGTGGACATAGCTTCTCAAGCTCTTCCCTGTAGCCAGAGTCAATGGCAGGATCAGGCCTTCCAGTGCCAGATTGATTGTAGAGCCTGAACATGACAGAGAAGCAACGACCTTGGCCAATGGAGTGAGACCCTGAGAGTGCAACAAGGTCTTTCACAGTGAGATTGTACTTTTGGAAGAGATCAATAAGAGCACTGGCGTTGGCTCTTGGGCTTGGCATGATGTCGTTTGAGTCTTCTTGACTAGCACTCAAGCTGTCCAATCTTCCCAACCTCACCTCCCAATCGGGCCCACCTGTCTGCAATCAAAGTAAACAAATTCAAAACATCGGCATCTTCGACATTACTATACCCTAAACCCTAAACCTTAAACCCTACTATACAACTTGAGATCTTAGCTATGCACTTAGTTATGTTCTGTATGATCCATATCCCTATTCAACTTGACATCTCAGTTATGCAAGAAGTTATGTTCTGGATGTTTAACATCACTATACAACTTTACATCTTAGCTTTACATCTTAGCTGTAGGCATGTAACAACAATCATCAATTCTTTACTTAATTCTTTACTTAATGCTTCTCCAATTACATTAAATGACACAGGAAAAGAAATAGAAGAATACCATAAATATCTGATTTCAAATGTACTAGTAATAAATTATACACACTTTCAAAATGCAATTAATTTAGTCTTTATACTTTTTTCCATCTAGATAAGAAACTGTAGCATATTCCCTCCTTTATATTTCCAACACCATCTCTTTCATCAGTCTAAAATTAATAATTCATAAAGCGTTTAACTTCTAAACTAACAGAACAAACGTTTTTTTTATCTCTTTTAAAAGTAGACAGAGAAAAAAAGAATTCTAAAGTTCTTGCTAAACCAAAGATCATCATCAAAATTTGTATGATTGGGTTAACTTTACATAGATAAAGTAATTTTCATTGATGGAAAGTAAAAAGAGACCAACTTGTAATGAAATGATGTGAAACAGAGACAGAAAGGAGGGAAGAGTTTTGGGAAGAAAGAAAGAGGAACGAACCAGAGCAACAGCATCTCTGGAAGCCATGATAATGATGTCAGCACAGGACACAACTCCAGGGCATGAGTTCTCTAGGGCTTCCTTCACTTGATCAACAACTTCAAATGATCTCAGAGAGTTTATGTTGGAGAGAGCAAGTTTCTCCCCAACCATGCTCGGTGTATCATCAAGCAGCATGGAGGCATCACACCCCTGAACCATCATGCATCACCAAATCAACAAATCAAACAAGAACACTCACAAAATTACAATTTACAAAAAAAAACAAAAAACCATTTTTCACGTACATTCACAAAACAGTCATGGAACTGAAAGCGCATAACAGAGGCAAGGCTTCTGGGTTCCTTCACAAGGGCCTTTTTCATGACATCTCTGACTATCACTTCTGCATTCGGACATGTTGTTGAGTAAAACCCAGGTCGGAGATCCGATGTTGCTACCATCTGCACAAGAAACATCACAACCATGGCCATCATCATCATCATCCTCATCCCCATGGTCATGTATGTGAAAGATGCTAAAGATGGCCCCTTTTTGATTTTGAAGCTGCTACTCACAGTGGAGACCAGACAGAGACGCAGACACTGATCAGATGATGCCTATATATGGTTTGTGTCAGCTCAGCTGCTACACACTCACTTTTTCAAAGATAAAGTAAATTTCCTTTTTAAGGGCTAAATTATCCTCCTTAATCTTAGCTTAATGTATAAAAATAAAACTAATTTCACACCACATATTTCATTTTTAAGCTACTATCATCATCTTATTAGGTTTTGAATTATTTATATTTTTTTATGAAAAAAATATGTGCTGATAAATTAATTAATTTAAAATTTATTTATAAAATATTATTTTATTAGAATAATAAGTTTATATTTAATTTATTTTTAAATTTTTTTATAAATATATATAATTTACCTATATATCGTTTTGGTTAACATATAAATTTTAATATAATTTTTTTATATTTTTTTAATAATATTTTTTATATAATGATGTAATTATTGTTACTTGATATCTAAATGAGATACTAAGTTGTATAATGAACTAAAATGCGTTTATATATTGTATTAATAGACTTTTATCTAGTATCTTATTAGAATTTATTATGAATAGATATAGTTTACTTATATTATTTTTTTAACATCTCTATATTTATTTTTTAATAATATTTTTGTTTTATGTGATATCATATTATTTTTATTATTATTATTATTTAAGGACCTATTTAGATACCAAATTACATGAAGATGCCTAAAATACTTTTATAAAAAAGAAGTTAATTTTGTATTTTTTACTAAGAATCATGTTATGTTTTTTTTATTATTATTCTGTCCGAAAAACACGACCAATGAGTGTGGGTGCATTCTGAATGTCGAAGGGGCTTTATTGGAATGAAACAAATATTGTGTGCAAGTTGAAATGGGTTTCCTTGGACACCACTAAACCTTTGTTTCATTGGTTGGAAATAAGGTGGCAACACTCAAACACATCATTCTTTCCTCATCAAAATATACCAAAACTATCGCCAACTTTATTTATATTATTCGTTTTTTTTTTCACTCCAATACAAATTCTTCATTTTGTTTCTTACCAATTTCTATTATTTTCCTTGTTCCATTTTCTTTATTTCTTCTCTTTTTCTACAAAGGGAGAAAAGACAAATGTTTTTAAATGATGACAAAAATAACCTAGTAAAAGCTAAAAGTGCATGCAAATAAAGTTACCTACTACAAACAAAATTAAAATTATTCTTTCTTATAGTATGTTATTATTTTTTCTTACAATTTTAAAAAATGTTGCTTGTTTATTCTCTCTACAAATTCTTTCACAATGATTTTATATTTAATTATTTAAATTATTTTTAGCAGTTTTAAAAAAGTGAATTATGTGGAAAGTAGTTTAGAAAAAAAAATTATGAATAGTGTGAATGAGTTGTCTCCTTATTCCATGGTTGGTCTTTTGAGTTTTGTTACATCCCCTTTGCCTTGTATTGGTAACCACAGTCTAGGGAAGAGCAAACAGATTTCATTGGAAGAAAAAAATTATATTTTAATTATACCAATATCCACCATCACTTTTACTAGTTTTTATTCAATAATTTAATTTATTTTAATTCAATAAATAAATTATTTTAGTTGTCCAAACAAATTGTCCAATCCAACCTCACTCAAGAGGTAAAAAATAAAAAACATAAGATGATCTTGTTTATTCCTTGTTTCAAAGAGGGGAAAAATGTAAGAAAAAGGATTTTGATAAAAGAAAATAAAATTTAAATAGAAATAATTTTAAAATATTTAAGAAAAATTGTAAATTAATTAAAATTTCAAAAAATATACTAAAATTGGTATAACAAATTAACACCCAACTAATATTAAAATTCCAATAGTATAGTAAAATAAGATAAAAAAAACAGTTAAATTATATAATAATGAAAAAAAATCATTTAAAGAGTTTTTTTATTCAAAAAAGTTTTGAAGGTCATCAAATCTTTATTATAATGGTAATTTTTTGATGTACCATCTCAAAAATTTTGTTTACATTGATATTTATAATATTTAATTCTTAAATTTAAATTGTGAAAAATGTCTTTCATGACCATATGATCTATTTTAAATACACATTTTTTATAGACAGAAATTATTAAATCTTAATGTCAAATATTATACATCATTTAATACAAATCACACCCATTTCCGTTAAAATATTGAATCTAAATCAACTCAATCAAAACTTTTTATTTTAATCTAAATATTCAACTAACGGATATAACATTTATGATTTATCTAATTACATATAGTAATATTTAATATTTATTAATTAACGTATACATATTTAATATATTTAAATACACTCTTCAATTCAACTTATGCATATTTATATTATAATATTCAATCTATCAATTTCATCTGGATATTTATATTGTAATATGTTTGGATTAACGTCCATTCATAAAAAATAACCTAGAAAGAATTTTTTTCTCACAATATTAACGTCTATTCATAAAAACGAGTATTAAACTTTGACAAAAGTAAACATAAGTTTATCATATTCATCCACTAATTAGGATAATCCAATATGCTATCTAATTAGCACTCATGCAAAAAACCAATATATAAACTTAAATAAAAACAAAGATATTAAGGAAAATTAAAAAAAAAAAACTTAAATCAAAACAATGGCATGAAAGAAATTTTTTTAAACAAACAAAAATAGTGCATAGAACTAATAAATTTAATTTAAAAAATTTAGAGCTAAACAACAATTTGGAACCACATTTGAATTTAGTTCCAAATCTCTTCTTCACCTTCATGAAACAACTTCAAATAGTAAGAGGTGTGCTTTAGAATTCGCAATTACCACTTAATCTTTTCCAATTCAAAGATGGTTACAAAGTGAACTTTAAGTCTAACTCAACCCCATAAAACCGGTTCAATGTGGTGAGGATTGCACTCACTTATATACAAATTTAAGATTGTACCCACTTATATACGAATTTAACAAAGTTTTTTCTGACACTAATTTAATCTGTCACCAATTCACATATTTCATTCATTCCAACAAAATTCGATTATGATAAAAGCACCATGAATTTGAAGAGCAACATAGATTTATTTGGAGAAAACCATGGCAGAGGATCAAGAATTCACACAACAAGCTTTTTACAAGCTTTATAGAAGTAGATTGATATTACTATAAAATTATCAAACAAAAATCAATTTTATAAATACAGAATAATTAATTAGTTGTCATTTTAATTAAATTAGATATTATTTTATGAATTTTAAGATTTAATTAATTTTTAAATTAATTTTTATTATTATGTATCGTTTTTGTTAACATATGAGTTTTGGTCTAGTCCCTCGTATTTTTGTGTTTTCTTTCTTTTTTTCTTTTGTTTAATAATACTTCTTTCATGTGATGGTAAATGATTGTTGTTACTTGAGGTATCAGCCTAGTTGAGATCTTAAGTTACATAGTAATGCCTAACATGAAAAATTTTATTTAAAAAAAAATAATTTTTATTATTGGTAAATAATTTTTAAATTAATATCTAATTAGCTATCAAGTCTTTGTTACTCAATTTTGAATCTAATTGGTAGTTAAAATTTTGATAACTAATCATATACTAATTTAAAAATTATTTGTCAAAAATAAATATAAAAAACAATAATTTTGTTAGTGTGTAAAATAATATCTAATTTAATTAATATAACAACTAATTATTTTTAATTTTTAAAATTAATTTTTATCCATGATTTTCTAGTAAGATGAAGGCTTTGTTTATTGTATGATAGTGTTGAAGTCAAACATCAAAGTACATCCACTCATTTCCAATCTTTTGATGGAACAAATTTTAGGGATTGGAGAGAGAACACATAGTAATTTTTTAAAGTTAGAAGGACCCTGTTGATCATTTTGCTTGGTTGTTGCTTCTTTCTATGGATGACAAGGTTTTGTTCTTGCAGAGTCATGATTTTAAGATTAAAAGTTGGCAGCAGATTTGCAAGGTGTGGGTAATAATAGATTTGATGATGATATTTTTATGATCCTGTGGCAGAGGTTGCAAAATTGAAACAGGAAATTCTTTAATTGAATACTTGGAAAATCTTCATAATTTTTTAGTTGAAGTAAGAGTTTCAGATGATATATAACCTTCAGTTTCTTTCTTTCAGGTTTCAATGTGGAATTGGAGAAATATGTTCGTTTGCATGATCATCCATGATTCAAGAATCAGTTGGGGAATTCCAATTGAGATATTCTGGAATGTGATCTAATCAGATTTTGAATAATGGTTAATTTTACTCACATTTAAAAGCTGTACTTTGATTTGGACTAAAATTATTTATAAATCTACTATTTTAACTATAATTAATCTAATTGAATTTATTTGGAGTTTAAATTTAATTTATGCTAATCAGATATTTTTATTTGTAATAGATGATCAGATATTTTTTAGAGTAGGCTATTATATGAACTTTGTGAGTCTATTGAACAAAAGTTCAAATTACTTTTCTAAATCATAAAAAAAAAAACAAAATATAAATTAAAAAATTAGAGAATAAGTTTTTAAATTTTATTAGTTGCATGGAAGTTATAAACACTACTTGATTCAATTTATTATTGTGAGACAACTTAAAATTTTCCATTCATTTGGTTTAGAATTGAGCTGGCTCTTTTGTTCTAATTTAGAATGAACAATTCCGTGTGCTAAAAGAAAAATTCTTTATTTTATTTTTAATTTTTTTTATGATATTCAAAAAGAAGTCTTAACTTATATATGTTTATGTTAATAATTCGAGTTTGCAACAAATTGAAAAAAACATATGCTTATGACAAAAAGGAGACATCAAAATAATTATGTGAATTCAAATTCCTATTATGAAAATATTTGTGTAATTTTAAAATAAAGGGAATTATACTTTGATTTGTTTTATAAGTATATTGTGACCACATTTACACTATCATATATTTTGTTTTAGACCGTCTAAAACTACTTAAACAGTGTACACATAATATCATTTTAATAATATCATTTTAATTTGAATTTGAATGTAAAACGACTTTTCTATCAATTGTGCACCATCTCTTACCACACTAAAGGAGAATCATCTAACTAATGTCTTAAAAGCATCCCTTATGGCTGATTCAGAACCTTCTTCTACTTGATCTATTTCAGGAAAAGAGATTGGTGATAGAACCACTAAAGGGTTATACAAATTTTATGGAGACAAATGGGATAAAAACCATAAGGTTTGGGGTAAGGTCTAGGGAAAGTTAAATGCGATTTTCTTGGCCCAAGGAAACATGGAAGATAAAGGGATTTCAGATATAAATTGCGTATTACTAAAATTTGCCCTCAAGTTAATTGCATGGAAATTTAATAATCACTTGTTCCATGCTCATTTCCTTGTTTTGCCTAGTAATCATTTTGGGGTGATATCTTAGAATTGTGATTCTATGACTTTTGAGCATCAAGGTGAGATAGTGGTGTTATAGAGTGGCCAGAATGTTCAAATATCTGGGAATTTAAAATGGGCAAAAGGTCAACCAATGTTGCTGGTCATGCAAACAAGACCAATTGGTATAACAACTGTTTAAGGAACTGGTCCAAGATCCTACTTAAAGAAAAAACTTTTCACATTAAATATCAAACATTACATCATTAAATATCAAACATATCATCTTATCTAGATTAACACCTTATTAGGTATCACTATATAAAATATCTTAAAAAATTACTATCAAACATGAAACATCACATCTAATCTAGATTAACACCTTATTAGGTATCACAATATAACATATCTTAGTTAGACAAACACTTCAAATAATCTCAGTGTTATATTGTATACTTCAAGTAATCTCAGTGTACACTTCAAATAATGTCAGTTATACTGTATACTTCAAGTAATCTCAGTATACATTTCAAGTAATCTCAATTATACTGATACTTCAAGTAGTAATTAGACGAATATTTCGAATAATATCAATACACCTCAAATAATCTCGGTTATACTAATACCTAAAGTAATCTCAGTTATCCTAATACTTCAATCAATTAATAACAATCATATGTCAAAATCTACTTAATTACCAACCATAAACTTGTTTTAACTAGGATTATTCCTGTTTTTCTACACCCTTTCAAAAGAAGGAAATTGAGAGATACGTTGAATCCTTACTATCATCTACCAGGTTCATTAGAAGAGAGAGTTCAAGCTGTTATTGCCTCTCCTTTGCTCATTATAAGTTTCACACAGATGAGAGTAAAACATGTTATAACTCTTTCAATAAAATTAGGGTTTCTTCTGGTTCTGTGAAAGCTGTTGCTAAAAAGACAACTCGTTCGATTTTTCTTGGAGGATAATGAGAAAATAATTCAGTTTCACAGCTTGAAAATTGTCGTATATTCTTCGCTGGAGAATCCAACAATGCCCGCTCCAATCCGTTTCACAAATCTCCAAATTCCACCAGCAGTAATTGGATGGTGAATAAAGCCATTCAGCGTACAGAAGTTGCGCAGAGACCCTGTTTATTGTGTAGGTTGAAGACAACACCGAGAGAATCAATCTGAGAAGCAACGAATTCCACCGCTTCACCATGCTTGGAATCAATTCATCCCCTGAAATTGACATGCGACGTGAATTTTGGGATGACAAAGCACTCGGTGCCTTCAATTTCATCCACGCCATGCTCTGTTCCATTTGGATCGAAACAGGTGTGGATCAGATTTTCATCTCCATTTTCATAGTTTTGGTTTTTCCTTTACACCCTTCTTCTGTCATTTCTGACATGGTGATGTGTGGAATCTTGAAAACCCTTAGATGGGGATTTCTTACAACTGTGTTTCACCTATACTTATTTACCAAGACTAATTGCTAACTATTATCTTTTCTACAATTGTTTTAATATTTTTATTAAAATTACCTTTTAATTTTTGTTTTGGCAATTTATTAGCATATAAAAAATATGACACATATTATCTCTAAATCTAACTATAGATGATTATGATTATTGTTAGAAAATGATATTATAGATGATTATGATTATTGTTAGAAAATGATAAAAGAAAAAGTAAGAATGTAAATGAAAGATAAAAATGGGGAAGAGGCATGACTGTCTGAGACTTGCAGGGAGACGTCTCCATCATATTTGGTAAGCTGCTCTTCGACAGAGTGCAATTCATTGAACTTGACCGCCATAGGAATAACGAATATTGAAATTAAATTAAATAAAATTTTTTGACATTTAATTCAACTTTATTTAAGCAATTTGCTCCTATTCTCTCTTCTGCTTCTGTGTCTCTCCATAATCTCTCACCTGTTTCATTCCATTTCATGTAAGTTTCGTTTTCTTCTCTGTTGCTGCTCTTCAATGGGTAAATACACCGATCATTCATACCAACCCCACTACTCTTTTTTATGCCTAAATTCATTCTCTCCTTAATCCATTCATGCCCATGTCTTCATTTTTTCAAAAATTATCTCTAATTTTCTTCAATTCAATCTAAATAAATGCTTATTGGGCTCTGGGGTTGTTTTCTTGTTCTTAATTGACCCTCGACCACTCTCCCTTCACTTTTCTGCTGTAATTGGCTGCACAGGAACACCATATTTCCAACTTTCTATCTCTGCCTTCGTCTTTCTTTCTTGTACTCTACTCATGATTTGTTTCAATGGAGTTTATATTATTGTAGCTGCCCATTGGACTACACTTCTGTCTTCCGTTTTTCATCCACTTGGGCATGTTTGCAATACTTTTTGTACATACAAATACTTGGTTTCTTGGTGCATTTATGCTCCATGTTCTTGTAAGCAGACTAGCTCTGAGCTTTGAGAAATAAAAGGGGTCTTGCTTGTTGCATTTGATGAGTTCTGCACTTGCATGCCGATTAAAAAGGATTTTCTTAGTTTATTGTCTTTCTAGAATCTGTGCATTTATTTTTTCGTATAATGTACACAACATTGTTGTTATTATTACAAGTTTGTCCTTAATTTTTCATCAATTATCTCCTAATTTTTGTCTTCATTTGATATTGTAGTAAAATTTTTCAGAATCTGATTTTAATAAAGTCAGAATTATGATCAGATTATAGGTGATAGGCTATTTATTGCTTCTTGGTATTTCTCCCCGATTGGGGCAAATTTCGTAGCCTTATTGGGACTAATTCTGTCTCTAAATCAGTGGCTGTACTTTGTTGAGTTTTTAATTTGTTTTGGATCATATTTTATTCCCCTCTTGCTGTACTCTGTTTTCTCTCATAAAATATTGTTTTCTGTTTTAAAAGGAGTGGAAACTTTTTGTAGGTAGTATTCTGTCCTGAATAAACTATCTCAAAAGCTTAAGCTATATGTTATATTGCATCTCTGAAATGCTCCCTCATGCAAGAGCCTTTTGGGGTTAAAATGGATAATGCACAGACCCATCTGTCTTCTGTTGAAATTTAACTTTTTCATTAGAATAACTTTTACACACACACACACACACACATATATATATATATTAAATAATATATTTTATATTATTAAATTTATATAAATAATTTTAATTAGTTTCATATTAATTTTATTTTGTATAATTAAATAAAAAAAATGTAAAATTATTATAATTGTAGATTGACTTGAGCCGAGCTTGAACTGAGTTGAGTTCAAGTTGAATCTAAAGGTTCACATTGAACTTGAGTCAAACTTCAAGCTGAGTCCATTGGTATCGAACTGGGTCGAGTTTGGTTAAGTTTGAGTTCACTCATTTACAGCACTGAATATTCTGATGTTAATATTCAGTTGATGGTATTTTTTTTCACTCTAGTGTTATTGTTGTTTTGATCTGTTCCATTCTATCTTATGCTTAACTTTTTTCCATCTTTTAAATGTAGTTATGTGAAAGGGAAGATTTGGCGGTTCATTCACTATGGAATCCTGCAATTGTATTGACCCTCAAATGCCAGCTGATGACATATTGGTGAAATACCAATATATGTCTGATTTCTTCATTGCCCTTGCTTATTTCTCAATCCCTTTGGAGCTTATCTACTTTGTTAAGAAATCAGCAGTATTTCCATATAAATGGGTCCTTGTTCAGTTTGGTGCTTTCATAGTTCTATGTGGAGCAACACATCTAATTAATTTATGGACCTTTGCAATTCATTCAAGAACTGTGGCCATTGTAATGACCACTGCTAAGGTTTTAACTGCTGTAGTATCGTGTGCAACTGCCCTCATGCTTGTACATATTATTCCTGATTTATTAAGTGTTAAAACAAGGGAATTATTTTTGAAGAACAAGGCTGCAGAGCTTGATAGAGAAATGGGCCTGATTCGCACACAGGAAGAAACCGGTCGACATGTTAGGATGTTGACTCATGAGATTAGAAGCACTCTTCATAGACACACAATACTGAAAACGACTCTTGTTGAGCTGGGTAGAACACTGGGACTAGAGGAATGTGCCTTATGGATGCCAACACGAACTGGGTTGGAGCTTCAACTCTCTTACACATTGCGACAGCAGAACCCAGTTGGATACACAGTACCCATTCATCTTCCTGTGATCGATCAAGTATTTAGTAGCAACAAGGCAGTAAAAATTTCGCATAATTGTCCAGTTGCTAGATTACGATCTTATGCTGGAAAATACATGCCTGGGACAGTTGTAGCTGTTCGAGTTCCTCTCCTACATCTATCTAATTTCCAAATATATGATTGGCCTGAGGTTTCAACAAGAAATTATGCTTTGATGGTTTTGATGCTTCCATCAGATAGTGCTAGACAATGGCATGTGCATGAGTTAGAACTGGTTGAGGTAGTTGCTGACCAGGTTAGCAATTTTTCATTTTATTCAGTTACCTTTCTATTGTATTTTATTTCCATCTTACATGCCTTTACATTTTAATTGCACCTAATTATTTTGCATTTGATATATTTTTCATTCATTACTTTGTACCTTAAGTTACTAAATTTTGGAATCTTGACAAAGTGGTTTTTTATTTTTTTATTTTTTATTTTTATTTTTTTATATTTGTATGTTATTATTTCTAATAGATGAGCTTAAGTTATTTGATAGATTGTTTCATGTATAAATTCTCTTAAGTTCAATTTGTTATGTGTCTGCATTTTTATGAATGATAAAAATCTTTCGGTTCAGAGTAAACAGCAAATAATTGTGATTTTTTTTTTCTATATTCATATGAATCTGTGCCTGCTTTACACAATGAATAGTTATGGTAAAGAAACCATCAGAAGATTAAATGATGTACTACTGTTTAATGCACCATTGCAATAAAAGTATATGATGTGGGAACCATCGGTTTCTTTTACTGCATTAGTCTTTCGTTTGATTATGCCTTCAATTTGCCTATGACAATTGTCTCGTACATTAGGTAGCTGTCGCTCTTTCACATGCTGCAATCCTAGAAGAGTCAATGAGGGCAAGGGATCAGCTCATGGAGCAGAATGTTGCACTGGATCTGGCAAGAAGAGAAGCAGAAACTGCAATCCATGCTCGGAATGACTTTCTAGCTGTTATGAACCACGAGATGAGAACTCCCATGCATGCAGTTATTGCACTCTCTTCGTTACTACAGGAAACAGATTTGACTGCTGAGCAACGTCTGATGGTGGAGACAATATTGAGAAGCAGCAATTTGTTGGCTACCCTCATCAATGATGTTTTGGATCTTTCACGGCTTGAAGATGGCAGTCTTCAACTTGAAGCCACAACATTTAACCTTCATTCTTTGTTCAGAGAGGTGAGTTCTTCATATTAAATTCTGAAATTCCATTATATCAGTCTGACTTCATGTTAAAAGCTGATGTTGTCAGAGCTGTTATTCTGCTTGCAGGTCCTAAACTTGATTAAGCCTGTTGCATCTGTTAAGAAGTTGTCACTCACTTCAAATTTAGCTTCAGATTTGCCAATGTATGCCATTGGTGATGAAAACCGTCTCATGCAAACTATTCTGAATGTTGTTGGTAATGCTGTTAAGTTCTCAAAAGAGGGCTGCATTTCCATCACTGCTTTCGTTGCAAAACCTGAATCCTTTAGAGATGCTAGAATTCCTGACTTTCTTCCAGTGCCAAGTGATAGCCACTTTTATTTGCGAGTACAGGTTTGTTTCTTCAAGCTTAGTTAATAATATTCTACCTTGGGGTATTGTGTTCTCTGTTATTCGACTCAAAATATGGAGTATAAGTTTTATATAAATTATAGGTAAAAGATTCAGGATCAGGAATCAACCCACAAGATATCTCAAAGTTATTCACCAAGTTTGCACAAAACCAATCATTAACAACAAGAAATCCTGCTGGAAGTGGACTTGGCCTGGCAATTTGTAGGAGGTGCTACATTCTTGTCTGTTTACAACCTTAAACTAGGATGTGAAGCACATGTTTTATTTGCCATTCCTTAGAATATTGTCAGTTTGGAATCAGGTTCTTTCTAGAATTCCTATTTGAGTTTTTTCTGTTGATTATGTTCTGTAACTTGATTATGAACAGGTTTGTAAATCTTATGGAAGGGCATATTTGGATTGAAAGTGAAGGTATTGGTAAAGGATGTACAGCCACGTTTATTGTAAAACTTGGAATCCCAGACCGATCAAATGAACTTAAGCTACCTTTTGTACCTCAAGTTCCGGGAAATCCTGTTCATGGATGTACACACTTTGCTGGTCTCAAGGTTCTTGTCATGGATGACAATGGGTCAGTCAACACTTTATTCTTGTACCTTTAGTTCTGAAATTTGTTTCCATGTCAATTTTTTTTTAAAAATCATGCTAGGCATGAATTTTAATATCTTAATTAGGTTGACACCCCCAAAATCCACAAATCATAAATCATCTACCATCACATGAAACATAACATAAAAGAGAAAAAGAAGGAATACAGAACATGAGGGGACCAAACCAAAACCCACAGGAAGGCATAACAAAGTACCAAAAAAAAGTCTAACTTAATATCGACACCCGAATTAGCCAATTTATTAGCACAATTATTGCCCTCCCTAAAAATCCCTAAAAAACACGAGAAACTTTGAAGTCCCCTAAATTATGAGAAACTTTGAAGTCCATACCAACACAGGTGCATACACCTTCTCCACCTCCCTCTAAGAGTCCGAGGAACCACATCAATAGAGGAAAAAACTTGATAGAGCAAAGTAGAATCACTCTCCAACCAAAGCTTTCTGAACTTAACACTTAACACTTAGAGCATATTCAGTGGCAAGAATAGCCTCCATGACCTCAACATACAGGCCTTTTGATTCTCCAAAAGGGTTTATGCTATTTAAATTTATAATTTACAAGCTCTAAAAGTGTTCAGGATCCTTCAGAGCGTCATATCAGTGATAGAAAAGTATAATTTAGAGATTAGATATATTCAATTCTGTAACATTTTTATTAACTTTTTAAAGTATTTTTTGATTGGGCTTAGTTTGTTTTCTTTCTTTTTCATTATGCATGGTCTTCTAATTACCAAGGCTCCTTTGGTTTCATGCTTTGAATTTCAATTGTTGCCACCATGGTACATTCTAAAATTTGAGTTTACCAAAACTAATAAATTCTAAGAAAAAATGTATGTGATTTTCTACTACATGTAATATGAATGTATCAATGTGCAGTCTTATTCTTGTTATCCGCCTTCTGCTTTCAATAAAGTTAAAATGCCTTAGTGGCTGGTGGAATTGTTGTGTGTGTGAAATTGGAAGCAAAGCAGGCCATTGAAGTTTCTGTTTGATTCTCATGACTGATGGTGAAACTTGTGTACAGGGTTAGCAGGACAGTAACAAAGGGACTTCTTATGCATTTAGGATGTGATGTTACCACTGCAAGCTCAAGCGAAGAATGCCTTGGTGTGGTTTCTGTGGAACACGAAGTGGTCTTCATGGATGTTTGTACAGGGTTAGATGGTTATGAACTAGCAGCACGTTTGCATGAGAAGTTTACGAAACATCAAGATAGACCACTGATAGTTGCTCTTACTGGAAACACCAAAAGGGTAACAAAAGAGAACTGCATGAGGGTTGGTATGGATGGCCTTATATCAAAACCTACTTCCGTTGACAAAATGAGGGGTGTTTTATCAGAACTCTTGGAGCGTCGAGTTCTGTTTGAAACTGTTTAACCTGTTAGATTGGCTTAGTATTAATAAAACAATGGTTGAGTCTGTCTTTTTAAATCATTTTTGTGAACATGGTATGTGCTTTATATTCTGCTTTTTTATTTCTTTTATATAGAATTTCAAAGTTTTGTTGGTTAAGATATGAGTTTTGGTTTATTTCTCCATATTTTTTTTATTTTTTAATAATATTTTTTTCATGTGATAACAAATAATTTTTGTTGAGGTATTGAGATCTTAATCTTCTTAAGATGTCAAGTTGTATAATATTATCTAACATTAATTTTTTTTATAAAAAGTAAAATAAAAATATGAGAGAGTAAAATTGCATTCTCCCTATTGTATGATATTATCTACCCTAAAAACTTTTATAAAAAGTAAAATAAAAATATGAGAGAGTAAAATTGCATTCTCACTTTCCTTGGTTGTTTTGATTAGTTAATCCATGAGAATTGTTTGTTACACAATTTCAGTGGTACTCTTTTAAATTAGTTGAAATTTATTGTAATTCATGGATTAGGAGTGTGTTGTTAACATTTTTTATTTACTAATTCTTTTGAGTAAGACATCCAGGTATTTGAACTAGAAAAAGTGTAGGATCAGGAACCAATTAAAAAAAAATATTTTAGAATGAGAAATAAATTATGGAATATATAATTTATAATTACTATTAAACTATTTAAAATTATTCACTCTTCAACATATTTATATTTTTTATTGTAGAATAAAATTTTAAAATAGTTCAAAATCTATTCTAAAATATTGTTTGAGAAATTGTATAAAAGGCATAATGTTTTTTTCCTAAGCCTTTGTTTGGAAGAGGGTGAATACAACATCATAACCAATAATAATGAATAATGTTGATACCAAATATTGGCCCACAACACCTCAACTTTGAATTCATTTCAAAATTTTATACACAAATTAATGTGTCTGAATGTGTACTGTGATTTAATGGAAGTTTGTACTCATATAAGATTCACATGCATAATGCCATTTATGCCAACCTAATCACTTCTGTGATTTAATGGCAAGTTTGTACTCATATAAGATTCACATGAATAACCCATGCCAACCTAATAACTTAATAAATTTGTCAAATCACGTTTTATTTAAAAAACTACAAAACATAATGAACTTTTTTTATTCAATAAAATATTTCTAATATTTTTCAGTTTTAATATAATATATATACACACTTTTTTTTCATGTGATTGATGTAAGTAGGAAAAAATAAAAAATTAAATTTAATAATTTACCAAAATGTGTTTGAATTTATTTTGTAAATGTGAATATTAAAATAATTGAATTGAACATGAATGCTTGTGCTTAAATGATACACACACTCACCTACATAATCAATTAATTATTCTTCTGTTTTTTGTGGCCCAAACCTAATTTCTTCGTTTCCCCATCCCATCAAATAAGTAGATTCAATGTGAATAGTATTTTTGGTAAAAGTCACGTTTTATAATTCGTCTTTTTCTCCCCACATCTCTTTCACCCTACCTTCTCCTTACAATTAATGATTTCTCTTTTAAATTTTTATACTTTTCTGGAAATAAAATCAAAATATTATAAAGTTCTTGAACTATCCAAGATTTTGTCAATAATAGTGCTAGTAACTGGTTGTTTCTTTAGATGGTAACATTTGAGAAAGATTTTAGGTTACTAGTCTAATGTTTAGAACTACTTTTGCTGATTTGGTTCTAACAAAGTCCACTAAGAAAAAGGGCTTTTGCTGATTATTTAATTTAAATTTTAAAAAAATGTGTTTTGTATTAAGTATTCTGATTTTTATGATAAAGATGTATTTTTTTTATGTTAGAGATTGCATTATATATAGAACACACTTTTATTTTCTAAATTATATATTTCGGAATGTTAACTCAATAATATTTGTAGAAAATGTAATTCACAAAATAACATGAAAAAACATAGTATGATCTTTTTACAAATTATGGGATGCGACAAAAAGAAAACTCTTTTCTCACTCCAACTTCCCAAAATCCTATCACATGCATCCACCTAATATGTTAAAATGCTTTCCATAATTCTTTAGAAGGATGAATCTCAAATAAAGTATTCAATTTTAATAAAAAAATATATAAGAATTTCTAATTGAGCTTATGTTTTACCTTCTTTCTATTGTAGTCTCCTTTTTATGTTCCATGTTTTTTTTTTTTTAATGATCTTATTTTTAGTCTTTTAATCGGGCTTCAAAGCAATGAGGGATTGGAGGAGGTGCCAAATGAAGTTTTATTAAGAGTTCTATTGAAGAAATAACACATATACTCGAACGTGAATAATTCAAAGACTAATATTAATATATATATATATATATATATATATATATATAATTATTCAAGAAGATATTAATCAATGTCATACTTTTTGTGGACTAATTCAAATTTTTGTTTTTTTTTTTATTCTTATCTTAACTTATAATATTTTCTTATGTTGCGTGTTTTATAATCAACAAGTTTTCTTTGTAAACAAATGTTAGATAAGATTGATTGTGTTTTTAAATAATACTCGATTCTTTAATAAAAAATAATTTATATTTAAAGAATATTTGTTTTGTATTTTGTAATAATAATATAATCAAGAATTATATGTAATTTTGGTTAACTAAGAAACCAATTTAAGATAAAAAATGTAATTCTATTTTAGATTTTCAATGTTATTGAACTGTTACAAAAGCTTAAGGAATGAGTTGCTTTGAAAACATATTAAAAAAAAAGGAGTTGCTTTGAAACATTTAAAAAAAAGAGTTGACATTGAATCTATCAACCCGAAAACTTCGTCTAATCATTCAATAAAACACCGTCTTTGTAAAATATAGTAAAATTTGTAATATACAATTCAATAATCTTTTGTTGTGTATTTGACATCCCATTAGTAAGAGTTTAAGATTTTTATGTGTACATGCTATAATTTACACACTTCCAAGTTTAAAGAAATCGAAAGAATCAATTTTTGTTTACCATTTACATAATATTACTGAAACAATTAATTTAATTTTAATTCTCCTATTATAAATTTATTTATAAAGAAATACATTACATGAGATTAATTACATAACAACAATTGAATGCATATGGAATCATTTACCAATAATCATTGCAAGAGCATTTCCCATCCTTCATATGATGAAACCGGTATGCATCTCTGACCACTATCTCTCTTCCACTAACTATTGATATGTACTTCATTGCCGTATGGCAGTCCCCACAAACTCGGAGATTTTTAAATACTCTAATAGGTTTTGGTTTCGGGGTACTTATAAGAGCAAATGCCACTGCAATTTTTTCACTGTGTTGAAACAGATAGTGATCCTTCTGTTCATCCTCCACATCGTGAAGAACAAAATCTGTATTTGGGACATAACCCAAGTTCTTTATTTTTAAAGCCAATTCATCAAGTTCATCATATATCTTTTTAGCCTGGGGATGTGAAGTATCCCCTACGTGGAATTTGTGCATCTGGTTGTTGACTTCAATCCAGCTATAACCTGTTTCTTTCATCATTTTTTTCTGTTTCATGCATTTTCTTATGGCTGCTACATCATCCCACCTCCCTTCTGACGCATATAAGTTTGACAATAGTATATAGGTAGCTGGATCATGAGGTTCCCGCTCAAGAATCATTTTTGCAGCATGCTCCCCAAGCTTGGTGTTACGATGAACCCGGCAAGAACCAAGAAATGTACGCCATACCAGTGCATCAGCATCAAAAGGCATTGAACGAATAAATTCAACGGCTTCTAAAAGCAATCCAGATCGACCAAGCAAATCAACCATACATGCATAATGATCCATCCTTGGACTGATACCATGATCATAATGCATAGAGTTGAAGTGTTTCCATGCCTCATCAATCAAACCAACGTGACTACAGGCTGATAAAACCGCAATATAAGTGACCTCATTAGGCTTTGCACCTATTTCAAGCATTTCATGGAACAATTCTAAAGCTTCTGTAGCAAATCCATGTTTTGCCAAAGCACTTATGATAGAGGTCCAAGTTATTACATTGCGATGCCCCATGTCATTAAAGACCTGCAAAGCAGCTTCTTTGTTTCCGCACTTGGAATACATAGAGATCAAAGCATTATTAATGCATAAATCGGTTCCAAATCCTGACTTCACTACGAGGGCATGGATTTGTTCACCCTTACCGATTGTACCTAAACAAGCTGCGCCGCTTAAGAGGCATGCATATGTAAAAGAACTAGCTCCAATAGCATTGTGCTCAGTATCATGGTTAAAAGATTCTTCAGAATCCAATTCTTTTGCATTTGCATCAATATCAGTACTGTGCGAAATTAAATTCTTTTCAAACAAGATATCGAAAGCTTTTCGAGCACAATCCGTTCTTCCAGACCTTGCATACATGTTAATAAGAGAGTTCCCCACACAGTTAATTGCGGAAAGGCCCAGTTTAATTGTCTGGCCATGAAGTTCTTTGCCGAAGCTAAAATCAGGAAGAGTTGCACAAGCCTTGAGCACGCTGGAGAATGTGAAGCAATTTGGTGCAACACGACCATGAAGCATGTTACAAAACAATTTCATGGCTTCCTGCTCTTTTCTGCCCTGTACATAACCAGAAATGAGAGCAGTCCAAGACATAACATTATGAAGTGGCATGCTATCAAACACTTTCCTAGAATTTTCCACCGATCCAACAGCTGCACATTTTGCATACAAATCCACCAGAGTGCAACCCACACAGACATCTGAAGCCAGCCCAGAGCGGATAACCCAAGAATGAAATTGTTTCCCAAGTGAGAACCACCCCATATCCACGCTGCCCGACAAGAGACTAGTCAGAGTAAACCCATCAGGTGTGTGGCCACATAACAACATACTGCAGAATAAATCAACAGCATCGCTCAGCAAACCAAGTTGAGCAAACCTAGTAATCATCAAAGTCCAAGTAACTAGATTTCTGTCTCGCATTTTGTCAAACACCATGCGTGCAGAGTGGATATCACCACCGCCTTTCGCAAACATATCTATCAAGCCACAACCAACAGACACATGAGAATCAAAGTACCCGGTCTTCAAAAGAAAGCCAAAGATTACAATTCCGACAGAAAAATACTGAGCATTAGAACAAGAGCGAATCGAAGCCGTGAAGCAATATTCGTTGGGATAAATCCCGCATTGGAGCATGCGAAGAAAGGTAAGAAGCGCCTGGGAGTGCATGGTGTTATTGGCGAAACAGGAGATGAGCGCACTCCACGAGACCAAGTCTCGCTTAGCGCCCATGCCTTGGAATATGGAAAGCGCGTTTTGGCAGTCGCCAGATTTGGAGTAGAGGCTAATGAGGGAGTTGAGAAGAACAGAGTCGAGGGAGAGTTGAGAGTGAATGAGCTTGTGGTGAAGGAGTTTGCCAAGCTCCAAATTACCAGATCTGATGCAGGCTTTGAGGAGAAGGGAGGAGTTTATCAGTTTTTGACGGCTAACAACCTCGTCCTGCTCCACCGTCAGGTCAAGCCTTTGGATGCTTTTGCGGAGTTCTGAATTTCTGCCTCCATGGACATCAACTCGCCACGGAACACACAGGGAGCTTACGCTCGCCATTTCTTTATTATTTCTCTTCTAACTTACACTCACACTCACACTCACACTCACACTCATCAAATCAATTATTGTTTATTCTTCTCTGCCACCCGTTTTCTATTCAAATCACGATAACTAACAACTCATCATTGTAGCTAGCAAACTGGATATGGCAAGTTATGTAACTTATATTAACACGCATATTAATACCACATGAATACGGATAATCATAATAAAATTTTATATAATAAATTTAAATTTTTGAAAAATTGTTAAAAATTTAATAAATAATTTTTAGATAAGATATTTCACTGATACATATTCTACAAGTGTCATAAAAATATCGGTATCCGATACAGACACATCATTTAAGAGTCATGTTCGAATCTTATAGATGACCAATAAAAAAAATAATCAAAATAGAAAAATTGAGATGCCTACACACTACTTCGTGTTTAAATTATCTCTAGTGGTTTATTTACAAAGTAATAAATTTGCATTGTTAGGTAAAAGTAATTCCAACAAAACAAATAAAAAAAAAGAAGAAGAATAAAGAGAGTTTGTTTTACAACCAAATGACTAATATAAATACTCATTCTTCAAAATCATTGTTGATAGTAGTCAAGTATGAGTAAAAGTAGGTTGTAAAACATTAAGAAGATAAATGGATGTTTTAACATTTAAAAATTTGAAATAATTGAATAGTTTTTTTTTTTTTTTTTTTATAAAGTGTAGACAAAAGATAACGAGAAGAAAGAATGTGATAAGTTTAATAAAGTGTATAAAAGAAGGAAATGATAAAGTAGTTAATACAGGCGTAACAGGAGAGTTACTAAAGCGACTTTTGGAGAGAAGAGTTGAAGCAGACACTTTGGAGAGTGAGGTTCTCTCGAATAACCTCTTATTGAAAGTGTGAGTTGATGTTTTTTTTATTCCTTAACTTCATTCATTATTGCATTGGTTCTGGATTGGATTTAGTTTGACAATAAAATTCAAGATTGTTTGTTTCTTGTACTTATATCAGTTATATGAATCAGTATTTAGATATGCGATCTTGGCATTGTTGTGTGTTTTTGGGGTATTACACAAGGATGGAATCAAGAATTGATGGGTTATAGTGAATGTTTCAATAGGTTATTTGAGGTAGGGAGAAAGCTAAGAACGAGTAACATGTTCGTTTTCAAAGACCTGAAGATTTGGTAAGAGGTCTCACAATTGATTATGTGTTAACTGCTTTAATTGTCATATATTATGAATGTTTTTGAATTGTTTCCTTAAGAAGATTGCAAGCAAGAAATGCGCTTATAATGTATGACACCAACCCTCTCAACAAAAAAGATAGTTTTACTTTTCCCGGAATAGATGACATGTCTATATTCCGTGTAGCAGGAGACACATCAAGTTGATTTACATACACTATCATAACTACATCATATGATACTTTTTCTCTGAAAGATGAGTAATGCTAGCATCATTAATTACAAAAGTAAGAATCAAAGACAAACATTCTGCAATGAAATAAATTCTATCTAATGACAGCTAAACAAACCAGTTTACACTATAAAAATTGATGTCCTTTTATATATAATGTTCATGTTTCATAGGTCTATCAAATCTAAGCTAAATCCAGACAAATACACCTAAACTTATGGGACCTCAAGCACATACTGCTTCCGCTTCCTGATGCACACGCCTGCTCTCAATAAATGTCAGTCGAAATTTCTTAAATCTTCCGTCCTTTATTGCTTCTCTTATTACACGAAAGAACATCAGGTAGTGGTGCGTATTATGGCTGCAAAATTCAGTATAAATTAATGCTTGCATGTTCAAAGTATTAATTATTTGTAACATTATTGTTTGATACTATAATTTGAAGTAAAGAAATTCATACATTTCTAGCAGAGTCTGTGCCAGCATTTCATGAACATTATATAAGTGATTGATGTATGCTTTAGTATGATTCTGGCATGTATAGCAGGTGCAGTTTCCTAAAATTGGGGACATATCTTTCCTGCATGAAAAAAAGAGCAGAAAGATGAGTAAACAAGGTGATATTAAGTTGATTTCATTTTTAATCAATGTGTTCTTTGTTGGAATCCTCTTCAACTAAACACCTTCAATCCTCATCTATTTCCACTTTACCAACTTATTTCTATCACACCTATTTCTTTCCTCTCAGCTAAAACAAGGTATGAAAACTAGATTAATTAAAAGCTATAACTAAATAGCATCCATTTACATTCAAGTTTCATAAAGTGGGGTTAATGGATAGCATCAAAATCAGAAAGAAGTTAAAATGGTGCCTACCTGTAAACTTTTGCTCTCAAATTGATTTTAGTCAAGTCCCTATCCATCTGGCATTTCTGAAAATCATATTGATCTCCACCCTTGTCTAGTGAAAACGTTAGTGCAAATCCTCCAAGTGTAAGGGAATATATGTACCTATGAACCATCACAGAAAACCATCCAAATTCCATAACACAATAGATCAAGAAATTAGGGATATTGAGCAAATGAAAATTGGAATTAGCTACTAACGTTGAATCAAAAAGATCAATCCCAGCTTCAATTCCTTCCAAGATCTCCTCTGTAAGGTTGAGATCAGTTTTAAGCACAATAAATTTGTTTTCCAACTCAATAAAGAAACATCAAGAAACAGATGTAAAAACACATGTATTAAGCAAAGCAGGAGGCTAACATAGATATTAAACTAGGTGTACCTGGGAGCCCAAGCCCACTGATCATGCGTGGTTTTTCATCCGGCAAGACATCCTGGGAACAAGGTCACCTTATGATATCAAATGATATAACTTTCACCAACAAAGTCTCCCAAAAGCTTAAGCTATTTATTGACATGAATGAATTTGTATTTGTTGATTATGTGACTCATTCATCTATTATTATTCCTCTATTTCCTAATTTCCTCATCTATTATCATATTAACAATAGAAACATCCAAGAGTGTGTAGTAAGAATGAAATGGAAATGTACAACCCATAACTATAGTTGGACTTACTGTAACAGCACTTAGAAGAGCACCTCGTTCTTCAATGCCCTCGCCTAGACCAAATCCTCCAATCCAATAACCTGCATCAGTCATTACAGTTCATCAATAATATGTATCAAAACAATACATGCATTTGAAGATCTCAAATGAATCACACATAGTATTCAGCGTCATTGATTCAATGCAATAAATACACAATATTCAGCCAGCATTTCTCCTAATTATGGAACAATAAAATCTGTACAAAGAAGTGTGAACACCATCTTCAGCAGCATATTCCTAGAGAACACCATCTTCAGCATACTTTTAGAGATTCTAACACAAAAAGAAGTGTGAACACAGTAACACCAATGTATAAGACAACTATAGAAAAAAACCTGAAACATTTCGCTTGGCCACCTCCACTGCACATCGCTTCCTTTCATCCAAATTTGGGCCTCCAACAATAGCACCAAAGACTGACCCAGCTGCCTAATTTTCAGACATTAATATAATTAAACTAGTTATGACAACATTATCGAAACCACATTCATTACATCTATTAAATTTCTGAGAATTCGTGAACTTCAGGACACAATTCATATCACAAGTAGAGCAAAAGAAGAAAACACAAATTGTCCTTTACCGGATTTAATGCAAGGCAATCGTCAAGCCATCGCACAGTTCTATCTACTGAGGTTTTGTTCCTTTTATCAGACACCCAAGCAGGTACCTCATCAGCCAAAGTGGCCCATATATTTGGCCTCATGCATGAAATCATTTCAACATAATCTTTGGGTTTAATCTGGGCATTTGAAGATACATTAGATTCATCCTTATTTAAAATGTAAAACTACAGCAGATTGACACTAAATTTACCAACAGACGACCACAAGGAGTCTCAAAAGATGCTCCGAGTTTGGTAGCTCCCTTAGACTCAGGAAGGCATTGGATGGAATCTCTGGGTACCGCCGCAATTCCATATTGGTGCAAACCAAGCATCTGGTGAAGGCCTCCTATTTTTGATATCGTGGTTGAAGCAAGACCTTCCAAACTAGAAAAATGGAGCAGAAGAGAATCAGAATAACGTGAATTATAGATTATGAAAATTGGAGGCATTACTTCTTACAAGTGGAGTGGAGAAGTTTGAAGGAGATGGGAATCAGGAAAAGGGAGAGAAGTGAGTAGGTCAGGGGCGATAAAATGTGGAAGCCCTTTACGAGTGGATAGGAGAAGAGCTGGGGTCTCCATGGCTTTTGGGCAGCTTCCCATCTCTAGTGCTCCTACCCGACCACCGCCGCAGCATGCCTTCTTCACCACAAACTTCATTTGCATGTTGTGCTGGCAGTCGCCGTCGCCGTCGCAGTCGCAGTCGCAGTCGCAGGCGCAGCCTTCTTTCTGATGCTAAATGGTACCGTTACTGGTTTCTGCACCCTTGCAATGCACAGGTATTCGGTCCGGGTCTTAGAAAAAAAATATATTTATATGTAAATTTTAATTGATAAAAGTAAAATAAATTCAGTTGTTAAAATAATATTAAATTGATTTATTTTCTGGAGTATTTTTTCTCCTATTAAAAATAGAAGATGCAGTTAGATTCACCTCAATTGAATTTGATTTACTCCACATTGCTTAAAAATACATTGTTACAAATTCAATTTCTGACAAAACAAAATAAAATTTGAAGGAAGTTTTCCCAATTAAAAAAAAACAGAGTATTAAAAAAAATAAAATGTACATCAATTAAATAAAAATATTCAATTTGGAGCCGCTCTTGTATTCTGCAGCCTAATAAAAAAAAACAGAACCCAAATAACCTAAATCCCAATGTAACCCTAATTCCGCACCACCCAACGGCACCACTGGGACTACCGTCGACCTAAAACCCGCAACCTACAAACACCGCACGAACCGCCACCACCGCGCGACGACCTCTGCCCAATTGTCATCACCGCGCGACCTGCTCCGCTCGATCGCCACCACCTCCGCTCCAGAGAAGACGCAACGAATGTGACTGAAACCAAAACGCAACGCGAAACCCTAAAGTGAGTTTATTCCATTTAATTTTCCTCATTTGAATATGTATTTCTTACTTAATTACAAGCTATTCAAATTATTAAGAAATAATAATAATAATTATTATGAATTAAACATGTCCATCATGATAACTTTGTTGTATATTATAAGTATAAATATAAATTATTAATTTCTTGGAAGATCTCCCAATGCTGTTATCCCTTGCATTTGCCCTGAAATTTCTTTTTTCGTGCGCAGTTCAGAGGAGGAACAAAAACAGAGCAAGTTCACTCCAAATGCCGCTCAAGCATTTTGGAGTTTTGAAATCAACTGTCGATTTTCTCGGTAAAGTCTCAGAGTTCTTGTTGTTTTGGCCAGGTTCAGAGTTCTTGAATTCCTTTCCTACTATACTTCACCCTCCAAAACCGAGTTTAATTGAAACCTTGAACTGTATAGATTTCTTGTGTTTATGTTAACGGCATGGCTAACAATGCCAACTCTTCCTCCAAAACCCAACCCCCTTATGCTCCTAATCCTAACCATCAAAATTTCTTGCAAAACAATGGTGTGGGCATGACACCCCAGGCCCAATTAGGTTCTGGCAATGGCAACCACCTAAGCCAAAGCTTGATGACCCCTTTTATGCAGCCACTACCCATGAGTGCAGCACCTTTCATGAATGCTGCAAATCACAATCATTTTCCCCTGCAAAACAATCAGATGCATCTGCCTCAAATGGGTTTGCCTGGTCATCAACAATGTCAACCCCATGTGGGGGGTTTAGGTCCCCAAAATAGTGTTGGCAATCCCAATTACAGCAATCCGATGTATCCTGTTCAGGGACAAGTCATGCAAAACGCAACTCAACTCAATTTGTCTCAATTACAAGGACAAATGTTGGCACAAAGTATTTTGAATATGCTTCAGCCGCCTAATATGAATTTGAGTATGCCAAATGGCCAATTTTGTGCCCCTTATCCTATGCAGAATATGAATCAACAGTTACCTAATCAAATGCCAAACCCTTCTCAAGGGGTTCCTCATGTCATGCATCCTGGTTCCTGCCCTGTGTTTGGGTTTCCAAACCAAGTGCCTCAGGCTATGGTCCCTCAGAATTCATTATTTTCTCCAAATGCCCAATTAGGTTTTGTTCCTGGAAATCAGGTTCGGCCGCAGATGGACCTGAACGAGAAAAACCTTGCTCCACCAAATGTGAGTGCAAATGCATTTGTATCATGGTCTCCTTTTTCATCTCAGCAGTTACAAGGGAATGCTTCTGGATCACTTAATCCTAATTTGGCTCATACAAGTAACTCTCAACCTCCTGCATTCATGAAGTCACACTCGCAGGTATTTAAAACTGAAGTCTTTTCTGTCTTTTAATGTGTGTTAACAGAGTTTGTTGTTTCACTACGCATAAATACCATACTATTGTAAATGAAGCTGTGGTATTTATATTTACCGCAAATCCCAATAATTGCTGCAGGAAAATCCTTGTGGCAATATTAAAACTAATGTTCCAAACACTAACTGGAATGGATCACCAAGTAAAAACTTCAAAAATAGACCAAATCGAGGGGGCTTTCAAGGAGGGTATGTTATTTTCTTTTCTCTTTTATTACTCCTGATCACTTGCATGCTTTTCCTGCGAGTTACAATGTTGCCTTGTTCCTTTAGATTCCAGAAGTCTAAATTTCATGATGTCAATAATGGAAAGAGGAGAAATGGGTTTCCTAAAGAACATGATGGAAGAGGTTTGAACTTTTCTTCCTTGTTACCCAGATGAAACATTTTATGTGGTTAGGCTAATGCTTGTGATGAAAGCAGGCCCTTACAGTGGGAGGGCAGGACATGATAGATTAAGATCAAAGGAACATAAGCAGCAACCTGAAAGGTAGCTTCTGCTTCACTTTCTGATCCTTTTTTATCTGGTCCCAGTTTATTACTTGCAAGCAGTCATGTTTTAATTGTCTCTGTTCATAATGATAATGTGTAACGACGAGATGCTAATTAAGTAGTTCTTAGTTTATTTGGTACTTCCTGAAAGTGAAGGTTATTTCACATTGCTGTTTCTAGAGTCCTAAAAAAGATGGTACTAGATATCAACTCAGTGTAATATTTTCTTGAAAATGTGAGAATTTACTTGAAAAAGAATGATGTGCACCAGAAAAGTAAAACAATGTTAATAGACATTTTTTGCCACTCTGATAGAAGTTTAGTCATATCATATTATCCTCGATTCTGTGTACAAATGTCCAGTTTTCTAGACTGTCATTAGTCACTACATATGGGACATAGGGAATAAGTCAACTCTATATTGAACCATTCTCTGTAACAAACTTTAATAAATGCAGTTATCAGCTATTCATTTTAACTAAAGGTTCGCAAAGTAAAAATACTTGACATATAAGCCTGTTGTAGGACAGGAAAATATTTTGGTCTATTTTAATTTTGAACTATGAGATCAGGCATGGTCGTTAGAAAATATCTGAGACTGAAAATACTGTATGAACATAATGGTGACATCAAGCCATCTTAGAGACCCAAAATTGTGTCAACCACGGTACTTTGTAGGTCATTTTTTGAACACCTCTGAAAGCACAAGTTTATTTGGGATGACCTTCAGTGCACACACTCTTGCAGTGTATGTGGCATTAAGGATCCAACAATGGTAACTTTTCTTGCCTTTTATGTGTTGTAAGTATGTTTTACTTTTATTTGATCCATCTGAATTTTTAATTGAGACAAGTGTGGTAGTCAAAAAACACCCGTGGTTCTATATAATTAAAATGACCTAACTACCTTCAACATATTGAATCAATAAGCTTGTTACCTTTCACAGTTTTAGTACCATACTTGTGATTTTTGTCTAAATAAATGTCTTCCAGAATCCAGATAACCTTCTAAATGAAATTAGATTTCCTTTCGGTGTTATTTTTATAAATTATTTCTGCTTTCTTATCAGATTTTTATTGTCTTTTCACTATTGAATTACTTTTCTTAGACATATAGTTTCACAACTTATTCTTTTATACTGAAAATACATTAACTCTAAACCTGATTTTGTTTATGATTGCTATTATCCTCGATTCTTGAATGGTTAGATCTTTCTGCGTGACTTACTCTGAGCAAGAAATTCAACAATGGCGTGAAGCACGGAAAAAGAATCATCCTTGTAACAACTTTCAGAAGGTTGTAAACAAACTGATCTATCCATTGCTTGTGTGTTATCACACATTATTTTCTAAATATCAATTCCTGAATACTAATTGCAGAGGCACAGTGAATGCCCGATGGACTCCAAGGTCATTAAAAGGGAGGTCTTACAAAGAGAGGTATAGTTCTTAGAGGGATGTTATTAGCATGTAACACTTCCCAATATATATCATGTCGTGAAATTTAATATTGTTGTTTGATATAGAAGTTAAGCAAATAGTCTTTTTTAGCATGAAATGTAAGTGCGGGTACATAAATGGTTCTGTATGATAAGAATTGACATATTTCGTTTTTAGAACGAAAAAATAAATAAATAAATAAATAACATACAAAAACTTTAATTTCTTTAGTTTTGTTTGAACTCCGTTAATGATTGAGTTGAGATAATTAAGCACATGTTTGGTCTTTAGTAATTGCCATATCCTTTTATTAAAGGATAAATTAACATTAATAAGTAATTAACCTTCTGTTAATATGCAATCAAATATAGTATTGGCATATTTCCTTTTTAATACAAAAAAACCTTTGTACAAAAGCTTTAATTCTGTTAGTTTTGTTTGAACTCCATTAATAGTTAAGGTAATTAAGTACGTGTTTTGTATATAATATTTGTTATGTGTGTTTATTAAAGGAATAATTAATGTTAATATGTAATTAACCTTGCAATTATCCCAACTCTACTTCAATTACTTTTTTAACTCAGCAAATGGTATTCCAATTCATTAATGCAGTGTATATATTTTGTCTTTGCAGCTTAAGGAGGTTTTAGCAAAGCAAGCTGAATTGGGAATCGAAGTTGCTGAAATACCATCACATTACCTTAAGAATTCTGAAAATCAAGGTCTTCACAATGAAGGGAAAAACAAATTTAGTGACAAAAGAAAGTTCCAAAATAAGTTCAACAAGAAATTAGACAGAAAAGGTCGGTTAGGCAAGAAGCAAAAGTTTGCTGACAAAGACTCTTCAGAAAGCCCTTTTTTAAAGAAGACGAAGCCAACCTTATTGCAAAAACTCTTGAGTGCTGATATAAAGAAGGATAAGAGCCACTTGTTTCAGGTTTTCAGGTTCATGGTAACAAATTCCTTCTTCAAACATTGTCCTGACAAGCCACTTAGATATCCATCAGTCATAGTTAAAGAAAACGGGTCTGAAGTTCACACTGAAAAAAATGTTCTTAAACGCGGGAACGAGGCAGCTGTTAAAAAAATCGTTAGCCTCAACAACGATGATGATCATGATAGTGAAGACAAAGACAGTGATGTGGATGAGAATGACTCTATTGTGCATAGCAATCCACACAAAGAACTTTTTTCCATGGTTAAAGGTAGTGAAGAAGGATTTGAGAAATCTGATGAAGAGGAGGGAGAAATTTTAGAATGAAATTCCAAGGTTGCTGCTCCACTTTTTGCAGCAAAGTTTTGAATGCTGGTGGTATACGTTTTCTGTTTAATCATTTGCTTCCCTTATGGTTTTACCACCACACCCTCCTTTCATTTAAGGTTATTTTTGTTATTTTGGATGAAATTTTTGTCATTTTCAATTGCAGATTGAGTGTATGTTGGAATTGATATACCGCATGAAGAAATTGTCTAATTTTTGTTATACATCCCAACGCTCCCACCGCCCCTATATGTTATAAAGTTTACCAAAAATAGATTAATAGTCAAACTTATATTTTCTTTTTTCAAATTTCATCCTAAACTTTTTTTTATATAATTATTGAAAATATTCATTTAAATATGATAAAAAATTTATTGAAAGTTTCATTTTAAGGATTGCCTTTAAATGAGTGATTTATTCAAAAAATATCATACTCCTAGTGATTAGTTTTGTAATACGAAATAAAATTAATTAGGCTGCAACATTTTTCTTTACATGGAATTTCAGGAAAAAACTATATTGGAAGAATTTTTCTGAAATTTTGTTCAAACCAAGGTTATCTATCCTCTACGAAAACATGTGAAATTTTGTCTTACTTTCGGCAATTTTTATTGTGGGTCCGTATTGCGTTGAAAAAGTTCAGTACTTCCATATATTGTTTTCACTCAGGTAAGGAGACACGTCCAACAAAGAATCATAAAAAGGAGATACGGGGAAGGACGTTATGTTTTCGGAAAATCAGTTTTGTTCACTCTCGGTCTGGGACTTACTACGCCTTACTCCTTGGGTGTTTTGGTCTGAAATTTCTACCAGACGTTCGTCACTGTGTCTATTGAGTTTTGACTGAGGTTTGAGGCCCAGATTCGTACCACAAGATTGACAATAAATTTTTTATTGATCACTGTCAGGGCTGAAAGGAAGGTTCGTTTGTGTACGAAACTGTTTGATTTTTTTCGTGGGCGAATACTCATCTGTTTGACCTGAATTTTATCGCGTTTTGTCCCAAATTCAGTGGAGATTCCTACGTGGAATTTCAGGAAAAAATTATTTCGGGAGAATTTTTCGAAAATTTTGTGCAAACCAAGGCTATCCTCTACCAAAACTTGTGAAATTTCGCCTTTCGGCAATTTTTATTCTGGGACCGTATTGCGCTGAAAACGTTCACACAAGTACTTCCATATGTTGTTTGCACCCAGGTAAGGAGGCACGTCCATAAAAGAATCACAAAAAGGAGATACGGGGAAGAAAATCCAGGACGTTTTGTTTTCGGAAAACCAGTTTT
>Ga0123342_1000257_pt1 | contig 77159 bp, 41 predicted proteins | sample Turbeawhitnodule_FD_89960 | JGI IMG/M metagenome (GOLD analysis project Ga0123342, IMG submission 89960) | Root nodule microbial communities of legume samples collected from Mexico - Turtle bean Mexico white nodule | ecosystem: Host-associated > Plants > Roots > Nodule | place: Mexico: Nepantla... | reverse complement strand
TCTTTTCTTTTTGCACCTAACATTTTGAAAACACACACCTGTATATTTGGGCCCATCTTATGGGCTTTGCTATAATCACTAATTTAATTTTACTTATTTACTTTTTATATTTAACCTTTCGGTCGAGACTTTCGGTACAACCTTTCGGTCGAGACTTTCGGTACAACCTTTCGGCCTAGCCAGTACAATAGTCATTTTGCAGGTGCAGGTAACTTGAAAATAGAAAAAGTGCGTCAAGACATGTTTAGAAATCATATTATGCATAATAGAAATAACCTTGTTTAATATACATTTGAACAGGAAGGATAGCACACCAGCTATGGAATAAGAGTTGGAGTAACTCTCTAAGTACCTATTCATATTTAATTTATTTTTCGTTCATAAAAAAAAAACAAATGAATGTAATTTGTAGGAGATTGTTCCGGTTCAATAAGTGATAGGAAGTTTGGTGGATAGATATGCAATTATATTAAATATTTGGAGAGAGAATTTTCTCCCTCATAAAATTTTCTTCCCAAAGAATACATGTTTTCTTGACCAAAAGATATACTATGAATGCCATTTTAATTAGATTCTTCTTTTAAACTTTTTTTTCTTTGAAAATGATTAGTTAGATTATTTTCTTTTAAGAAAAATATAGGAGAATAATAAAAGTTAAATGAGATAATATGGTAAAACACTAATGGGTGTTTCTCATTAAAATTTTAACTCTCTCACTTTGACTTTCACTGTTCTCACCTCTCAAATCTGTTGGTACTTCATTCATGTACCTAGATTGAAAATAGCCAGTTACATCTTATTGGAAAAAAAACACTCTGATTAAGATTAAGATTAAGGAAAACATGGAATACTGGGAGAAGACCTTTTCTTTTGCATTAAATTCCCTGCCATATACTCCATGCAAAGGGGATTTTCAGAATCTCCTAATCCAGAAGCCCCTTGAATGCTGGGAAAAGCAATTGTGTGTGAAGAACCTGGTGTAGTTTGGAATGTGTTCCTTCACAGACAAGATGTGTATAAATTCACCCCTTCACTTTGCAACCTTTGTATGAACCATATAAGGTAACATTCTCCATTGCGACATCGTACTCTAAGCCTAGCGACAACCTTTTCGTTCATTGTTTTTGTTTTTTTCTCTGTTCACCGCCATGTCTTCGGAATCAAAGAAAAGCCGCGGCCGTCAGAAGATCGAGATGAAGAAAATGAGCAAAGAGAGCAACCTCCAAGTCACCTTCTCCAAGCGCCGCACCGGGCTCTTCAAGAAAGCCAGTGAGCTTTGCACTCTCTGTGCTGCTGACGTCGCTCTTGTTGTGTTCTCCCCCGGAGAGAAGGTCTTCTCCTTCGGTCACCCTAACGTCGACGCCGTGATTGACAGCTACCTCGCGCGGGCCCCGTCGCAGGACATGGGCACCATGCAGTTCATCGAGGCTCACCGCCTGGCCAACGTGCGTGACCTGAACGCGCAGCTCACTCAGATCAACGCGCAATTGGAGGCGGGGAGGCAGCACGGGGAGGAGCTGAATCGCATGAAGAAGGACTCGCAGGCCCAGTTATGGTGGGCCCAGCCCATCGAGAAAATGAGCCCGACCCAGGTGGAGCAGTACAAGGCGGCCTTGGAGGAGCTGAAGAAACTGGTTGCGCGTCTTGCTGACAGGGCCATGCTTCAGACTGCAACAAACCAGGTTTGTCAGTTTTTACCCGGGGCTTCTTCTTCTTCTTCCTCTTCCAATCTGCTGCATCATCCACACCCTCCTCAGGTGTTCCCCCAACCCCTGATTCAGCCACCCATGTTTCAGAACTTCATGTTCCCTGATGGGAGCATCGTAAGCCACCATGGGTTTAATCACGTGGAAATGGAAGGATATGCACCTGGACCTGGACCTGCACCTGCTGGTGTTTTCTTTTGATCCATTCAATGGATCCACATCTGTGACGCCTTGTTAAAAAATTCAAGTTATTTATTTTGATTTCGGTGTAGCTTGGTTTTAGCTAGTTAATTTCATGGTGTGACATGCTTAGTATTCATTAGGGTTCGGATATTTGAGACATTTCTTCAACCATCATCATCTTCCATGTCATGTTCATTTTTTTTTACGTAGTTACCGTAGTAGTTTTTTTTATTTATTTTAATTGTTTAAATAAACTACATCTTATTTATTTGTGTTTTGGGTCAAACTATTTTTAAATGACTTAGTTTAAAGTGTTAAATATGTCTGTCCCAATTTATTTAGTTTATTTTTTAATAGGAACCTTGATCATCACATAGACCTCTCCTTGATGAAGGGACGTGGATGAAAAAGAGATAAAAAAAAATAACCCTGAGATAAATGATATGTTGAGAAGACAAAATAATATGTAATAGGATACTAATGTTAAAAGAAAGACCTCACTGAAAAAAATAAGTATACAAGTATAAATTATTCTTTCTAGATGCTGATATATTAATTAATACCCTTAACATTGAAAATACACGTTTCACACTATAATAAATTAATATTTTATTATTTTTATTTTATTTTTTAATTTAAAAGTATTATTGTTTTAATATAAATAATATCAAATGTGTGTTTTTTAGTGTTCGTGTAAATAAAACTTTTCTCTTCTTTCTATTCAAATGTGTTACAAAAGTTATAAAAGTGCAAAATTATTTCTCTTTGTTCGGTTGTTGGCTTGCTTTATGAAAGACATCATTCGTGCTATTTTCAATTCAAAAATGATTGTTTTACCCATGTTCAACCTACATTTTAATAAATATTAATATTTTAATTATTTATAAATTTTTAATTTTAAAAATTATTTTAACATTTTATATATTACTTATATTTTTATTAAGGATTTTTTTTAAAAAAAAATTATTATAAATATTAATATTTTGTTTTGAAATAAAATTTCAAAATATTATCATCCTTTTCAATTTTTTACACTTACAAATCTATGCCTCGATACCTCGATACTTGTGTTTTATAAGAGTAGTTGCATAAAAAAAATGCAATGACATTTTTTTACTACTCCGTAATGTTATAATTTGTTATTAATATTATTTGTTATTAAAATATGTTACAATTAATTTATAAATATATTTATTTTAAAATTATATAATTTATTCGTGGTGTTATATGTTTTCCATTTATATAAATTTTATTTATTTATTTATTAAAATATTACATTTTTAATTTTTAATTTTTTTATTATAAAACATTGCTGACATATGTCATGTCATTACACATTTTATTTATGGAAATTGACTTTTGCATATGTCATTACACATTTTATTTATGGAAATTGACTTTGCATATATTAATAATGTAAGTTTACAAAATTATAATTTTAATTAATATATGTATTTATTAACTGGTACTAATGATTTTAATAATGAAATAATTATATATTATTAGTGGTCAGTGAAACTGTTAATAAATATTTTTTAAATAGACTATTTTTAATAAATTATTTGTATTTTCTAAATAAAAGGTATAATAGTGTTTTTTTATTATTAAAATTTATGTTAGGAATCACAATGTATCAATAGTGTTTATTAATAAATCCTCTTATATTTTTTTTTTAGAGACAATGTTATTTGTATGTAGTGTGTAACATAAAGTAAGTTAAATCTCTACAAATACAATTAGTTTCTTGTTTGATTGAGTTTTCCTTTAATTATTATTATTATTATTCAAATGAAAAAAAAATGATAAAATCAATTTTTACACAATATAGTTATTTTTTAAAATTTACAAGTAACTTATTTTTACAAGCTTGTTTTATAGAAACATAGCTGTTTTTACAATATTTTTTACGTAATTTAAAAATTAATTATATTTTATTATAAATATATTTTTAATCCCTTCAAAATACATCAGTTTTTATTTTCATCCTGTAAAAGAATTATTAATTTCTGTCCTGTTATATAACATCAATTATTATTTTCAGTTGAATAAAAAAGGTTAAATGAGTAACACTCACTAATGTGGTAATATAACATCTTATGTATTACTGAAAAAACTTTAAATTTTTAAAATAAATTTTACCTTAAATTAAATATCAAGAACTAAAAATGGTTATTTTAAATTTTAAAATATAAAAATAATGAAAATTATTTCTCGTAAAGTGAAATCAAAGTTCACATATTTTATAAAAATTAAAAGAAGTGATTTCAAATCTTACAAAAATGAAAAAAAATAGAGATGAAAATCAAAACACACTAATTTAATAAAATAACGAGTGTCAATAGTCCCACATCTTAATCTGCTAGTTATTGGACCGCAGTAAGCCCAATAATAACTTGGTCTATGGGCTTGAAGCCCTGAATGCGTGACATGTTTTCAATGGTCCATTCAATTAATTAATCTTATTAAACAAAATAAAAGCCCATGTTTTCAATCATACGATGAACGTAATGAAAAAAATCAAAACCATGTACATACATTTATACAAGCATCATTATTTATTAAAAAGAATCCATTTTATTTTATTACATACATTTTTGTCAAATATCAATAACGCAGAAAATGAGAAAAAGAAGTGACAACTGAGGTTCGTGATTAGTGTTATCTATGTGAAAAATTATATTTGAATATCTGATATTAGATTAACATCACATGGTTGCATATAGAATGTGTCAAGCTACTAGTAAACTTTTCCAACTTGAATTTTTAATTATGCGAATGTTAAGTTAAATAAATAAATTCTTTTTTTTATCAGACTTAATTATTTAAATGAGTTAAGTTTTATATTTAAGAAAACAGTATCCCATATATATATATATAACTTTAAAATGAAAATAATATAAATTTACGTTAAAAATAAATTTTAATAAATCAAATTTAAACCTAATACATTTTTTATGAACCAAACTTAAACTTTTAATTAAGACCGATTGAATAAATAAGTCAAACTTCAACCATCATTTATTTATTTTTATTGGCTACTTGCATGGTCATGAAATTGCAGGAAAAATAACGTCCAAATTTTGGTGCATTATATCTTTTTTATCCAGTGGAATAAAAATAAAGAATTCGGACCTTTGGCGAGTGAATTTGAAATCTCGTGGTAGTTATTTGGCGTCACCAAAATTTGCATTAATTTGGATAAGCATATATATATAACTTACAATAAAAGCATTTTTCGCTCTTTATTGAGAGATTGGACATCTATATATTTCAACCTTTTTTCCAATATTTTGGTGGCTTCTTTGACATTCTAAAGCAGCTTGCATAAAGTTGTAAGAAAGCCACCAGTAAGAACAGAGCCTGCTAACATGCGCCAGTTTAAGTCGTAAGTTTCTTCTTATACTTGCTCTGCATTAGGCTAAGTAGAAAATCTGTAAATACGTGCTCATAATCTGGCATTTTCCCATACCCTGAAGTGCATAAAACCGTAAAAATGACAGTTATCATTAACATGACATGTCAAGAAAGTACAGACAAACTTGGATGAAATAATCGAGACATAACAAGTGTGACATGTTTTTACACACAATGTGTATGGCTAGAGATACTTGCCAGGAAAGTAGTTGATATCGATGACGTAAAACACATCCTTGGTTCCATATTCTCTAATCATATCTATGTTGAACAAGTGGAGTCCCTAGAGATGGTGAATCAGTTCCGGTTTAGTATATCATCTGAAAATGAAAAATGACTGCAAAAGGAAGAAAATAAGAAATGACAACAGTACCAATCTATGACGGAGCTCTCTTGCAAGCCTCTCCAATAAAGGTCTCGGGGGATGTTCTGTAACAAAAATATCACAGAAGAAAAATGAGACACTAGTCCCAGCCATTGCGTCAAAGCACGTAGATGCATGTACTAACTCTCAAACAATCACCAGACAACATAAAGGCTTCTTGAAATATGGAGGAGAAAGAGTTAGTGGTTGCTGCACAATGGGATACACTCTGTAATGGTCAATATACACTATTTAATTGTATCAACCATTCACTTGACCTTTGCAAAGCTTTAGGGACACGTCCATATCATAAATAAGCACACCTTTGGCATACACCAAAAATTGAAAATAAAAAGGGTAATAAATAGTATTGGTTTTAAAAAAAATGTTCCACTTACCTGCGATATTAGGATCTAGATCAGCATCATCTGCAGAAGCTGCTGCACATGAAACTCTGGGAAAACGGAATACACCTGCAACTTTTGATAGTTCACGCTTACTGATATTAGGAAGAGAGAAACGCCTCACAACCTTTATGGTTTCCCCAACAATGTAAATCTTAAAGAGAACACCACCTGTATTATCAATCCACAAACCAAAAAAAAAAAAATAGAGATTAGATAGCAATGCAAATTGAACAGAAAAAGATCATGGTCCATGGTTCAGTTCACAAACCATGATTGACAAACTCCTGTAGAACTAGCGGAGGTTCAAGCTCTGATAAAGAAAATTCGTCATAAGCAAGAAATAGTTCATGTGACTTCGCAGTGCCATCCACAACTAGCGGTTTTGCAACTGAAAATACAAAAAAGGGTAATAAGACACCATGCATTTGTCAACTAGCTAAATACAAACTTCAGGTAGTAAAACATAACATTATAATAGAATATCCAATAGTTCATGTTAGATCCATCCCAAGAAATATAGATAGGAAAAAAAGATTAAACAAAGATACATACCTAATGGCAACTTCATCCCAGCTTTAGTGACTTCATAAGGGATGCTAGAGGGGTCTTTCTCTTTTGTGAAAACCAGCTGACGTGGAATGGCAACCTTGCCTGGAAAACAACAGTAATTAATACGTAGATGCAGATACTGGTAGGGTAAAAACCTAGTTTACCATACATGAAATACAGAATCAGCTTGAAAAATTGAAAAGCAAAAATAAAATAAAACATAGTAAGTAGCTCAACCCAAGAGCAAGATGCACTGCATTGTGATGATTCTAGTACTTCTGATTATATATACTATCCTGAAACTTTCAGATGAGAGTTACCGTGACAGTCAGATAAGTTCAGATCCACCACATCTTGCAGCATGGATTGGCGATTGTGTAAGTGTTGAATTGCATCCGGAGGATCAAGGACAGTTACCTCGGGATGTTTTTGCCTGTAATCCTTCAAAATTAAAAAAGGGAGAAGAAAGATCCAATGAGCTCCATCAATAAAAATTTTACAGACTGTTTAGAAATCATGAAACAATATCATCAGTTAGGAGACTGAAGAAGCAAAAGATAAAAACATTCATATGAAATGGATGCATTTGGTGTGACCTATATAAGAAATTTGATTTCCATGCATAGCACTGTGGTAGTCAATAGCAAAAGTATTAAAGAACAACATTTTCAACTAAGAAACAAATAAACAAATAACAAATACAGATAATAATTCATTCTTTGGGCAACAAACTCCAGCCATGCCTAACCAAATTATTTAGATTAATCACAAAAGTAAATCCTCACTTGTTTGAACACTTGGGGACTGATTTCAACTATCTGATCATGATTCATGATGAGGAGAGCATGAACTCTGCAAATTTTGTCAGACAATAATAAGCTTTTAAGAATCCAAAATATTTGGCTGTCCAGTCAATCACCGCCACTTCATGCTTAACTCCCAGACTAAAGATACTAACGATTTTCATGCAATGCGACACAAGTGTGTAAAGAAAAACAATAAAGCTGCGCAAGATTGCTATCACAATGTGGAAGTGGGTAGAAGTGTTAGTAGTCCACAAACCTCAATAATCTCATGCCACTCCTCCCCTGATAACTGGAAAGAACAAATACCCAGTCAGATTATAATAGAGAATAGGAAACAACGGTAAATCGTAAAATGCTGAAAGAAATGTCACAAACCTTATGCAAGATAATATCAAAAGGACCTTGTTCTGGTAGTGGCTTCTTTAGATCAACAGCAACAAAGTATATCCCCTTGTTCCTGCATCGGATATAATTTTTATACATCACTATTAAGAGTGTCAAGATAATAGTAGAAGAGTTTATTAGTAATTTTATTCAGATATACTACCAACCAAATATGCTTCATCGTAATAGTACATACAGCACACACAAATGGTCGAAATTTGTATTACCTCAAACAAATCCTTACTATCTAAGCAAAAGATTTGTATTAATCTTATCATGTTGCCTGTATATATACTTTTAAGGAGAAATTGGTTAAGACTAGTATAGGAAATAACCATATTGGTCCGGTAAAGAGCTTTATATGAAATGTGATATCATTTTTGTCGACCAAATCATTGAATTATAACAACCTATTTGGGGAAATTGAGCAAAAATAAGAATATAATCAAATTGTTTTTATTTTCAAATACTTCAAAGCATATATCAAGCAAATCTTGATGTAAAATAGTGTTTTTTTACATAATATTCATTGTAAAACTTTATAAAATATGTTACATGATAGGAACTTTCAATATTGTACAGTATAACTTCTCAAAAAAAAGTTCATTATTCATTACGTAGTTGAACTTCACTGATAAAGGTCAAGATTAACTTAACACTATTTTAAAATATATGAAAAATAATAATCTTAAACTTTTTTTAATTGCTTAACTTTTAAAGAACTTGGGTAAGGAATAAAAATGCAATTTAATCCATAAAAATAGTAATACTATTGAATGGGGTAATATATACAGGCCATTCTGACGTAATTCGATTTCCTCTCATTCTAATGCCCAGTTGGCAGCAGTCTTGTCAGTGAACAGACAAGAGACTGCAACATCAGTGGACAATAATGTAACTTTAACATTCCAGACAAGCAAGCAACTTGAATTAATTCAAATTAAGAATACAAAACCATGCACTAAGATTTGACCTTGGGATGTCCATGTGGACAAATCCAAAGGAAAGTAGGGCATAAATGTTGGAATATTCCAATTTAAATTAGAATAGAGAAAGGCACAAGACATAGCAGATATGCACAAGCAAAACGGGTACGTTTAAAATAATTTAAGAAACAACAAAAAAATAAAAACACATTTGCCAGGGTTCGAGTCACGAAAGTGATAGCCATAAGGCATGGTGCAAAAATTGCTCCACCATTACATACTACACAGACAGGGACACAACGTGTGGCTGTGAACCCTACCACTGCAAGCAAAAGCTACTTCAACGCTAAACAAGTAAAAGGATCAAAACAATAAAACGAAATAAAACCCAAATAAATAAATAATGAAGGAATGAATGAAGTCCCTTTGTTTGGGGAAATTGAAAAGTAAAAATGAATATGCATGCAGATGAAGGAGAAAGACGAATAGTTACCGTGCAAGGCCAGTGAAACTTGGCTGTAGAAAGCTCTTTTTCTTCTTCGACGTTAAGGCGTACCCAACCACCACTTTCTGTGCCGAAAACGTCGTCGTTCCCGTTTGCTTCTCCTCTTCATCTTCCCCGCTTGAGATTTCTCCATTGAGCCTCATCCTCGCACACCCCAGAAGCCCCTCGATTCAAAGATCAAATATTTAGCCCTCCTCTGCTTCAATTTTGGCGCCGTTAGGTTCTCAATCTCGGATTCTGCTAATCGCGCAAGGAGAAACAGAGAAGGAAAACGTTTGAAAGAGGGTGGAGAAGGGACGTAGAGGAATGTGTGATGATTTGTGGGAAGAAGAATGTTGAGTTTTGCAGAGGAAGAAGAAGAAGATTGGGTTTGGGTGTAATTGTGGAAGAAGTGAATGGTATGAGAAGAATATATATAATAATAATACAATACTGTGGTATATGATTGTGTCAATCCTTGTAGAAAGTCTTCCTCCATGCTCTTTTTTTTTTTTTCTTTTTATCTATTGCTTCAAATTTTTGGTTGGCCTATTTTATTTTGTGTAACTCAAAACATTAATTAAATTTTTACAACAAGAAAACAAACTGTTATCCGAAAACCCATTAGATTGGAAAGTGAAAACAAAAACAAAAAAACACGTTTCTAATTAGTGGTTCACGTTGAAAACCATACTAAGTTAAATTATCTATTAATATTTATTTTAAATTTTCTCATACTTTTATATAAAATCTTATAGTTCAAAATAACTAATTTATGATATTTAAATCATACATAATTAATTACACCTAAATTATTAGTTATGTATTCCTAAAAATAATTTATCTATTTTTGCAGTATTAGTCATGTGTTATTAATAGAAGTAATTTGTCAGTTTTTTTTATATATATGGAGATCTAAAATTTAATAGTATGTTTTGATAGGAAATTTGAAGAAGGGATTTATTGCTATATAAAATTTAAAATAATTTATGATCAAATATCTTCTTTGATTAAATAAATTGATTTTTATATAATTTATTGGAGTAATTAAATTATTTTAAATTATATAATTTTAAATTTCATTCAAACGGTAGGAATTCAAAAATTATTTTATTCTTAAATTTATGTTTTTTTTTTCATTTTATTCTCTTCTCAACTTTTGATACTATATAATATTAAAATAAAACGACTATTTTTTAATAAATATTTATTAAGTTTTTTACTTAATTATCCTTTTAGTTCGTGTACTAAGTATAAAAGACTTTTAAAAAGTTCAACATCTCTAACTTTTTTAAAAAAATAATTAAATGTGATTTTTTATGTTAAATGTTAAATTGTTCTTATTAAAACATATTTACTTGATCTTGTCCAGCACATTGAATTATATGTGTTATGATCACATTGAATCATTTTAAACAAAGTTTATGACTACCGTGTTGAATTATTTTAAAGTTCAGACAAAATTGAATTTTTTTCAAAAAAAACTGGGACCACATTAAACTTTTTAAAATTTCGAGGATGAAATTTATTTTTGGAACTTAATATATAGATGAAAAGGGTAATTAGCTTACATTTTTTTTTATTGATTTTGGCCAAAGTTATTTTTATTTAAATAGTTAGAATTTTTTGTTGTTTTTATTGTAAATCATTATTATTTATGACAAATTCTCTTTGTGCCTTCATACCTTTTTTCTGCATTTCATATTTTTTTTAATTTCAATAATATTATTCTAAGTATGGTGGAGAATGTGGTACTTTTCTTTTCATTTTCAAATGATAGTGGTTGTTTGTAGTGATTGGTGTCAAACGTTGGTAGTTGAGTTAAGTTTTGTGGTGTTTTTACTAGTGGTGACTGTGTTTTCGTTCGTTTTTTTCTAATTTTTTGAAACCACAAAACTAAAAAAAATATCTTTACACATGGGAATGTTAAGGTTGGAGAACAATGGAAGTGTTGCGGGTGAAAGAGAAGTATGAAGGTAACAAAAGATATGGATACAAGACTTATAGAATAAAACTAATATTAATGTTGTCTTTTCTAACTCTTAACTGTTTCATTTTGTACTTATGTCTAGTCTTTAATTTGTTTTTTCTTATTCTAGCTTTTATTAGCTTTTATGTTACATTATGTCTCTTTTACTAAACCTAGAATGAATGTACTACGGGTATATATTCAGACTCTTTGCTTTGATATAAGTAAAGAAAATAAAATAGAAGAAATATTCTTTCTCATATATTTTGCCTTCCTTTTCTCTTTGTTCATCTTTGTTCTGTTTTATAATAGAAGGTGAAGGATACAACTAATGTTATTTAAAAAGATGAGGTGATGGTTCTTATTTAAAAATTTTAAGACCGATTTTTCACAATTAACATGGATATGCATGACGAGGTGGGGGGAGGATTTGTCTTATTTATTAGTGAAAGTTTTTTTCCATTGTACACAATAACTTCATAATCAACATACACATTTAGATTTTTCTTTTCACATAACAATGCAGTTTAAAACCTCTTATAGGCAAGAGCATAGACGATCTCCTACCTAGAACATCCAAGGTAGTGAAGGATAAGTATACCCTTTACCAGTGTGTATTAGATTATCCTTTCTGTAGGGTGTATATATATGGACTGAATTCTAACATCTCTACCTTTAATCATGATTATGTCTTAATTAAATAACAATTAAATAAATTCTTAAAAAATAGAAAAATATGAGCTGATCCCCTTGAAAAGACTTTCTATCTCTTTTCTATAGGGACTGACTGATGGAAGGGAGAGTCAATGAACAACCTATCTACGTGTTAATGGATTAAGATCCCTTGATTTGTGTTATAAGTCAAAAAAACGACTTATAAATTGTTAATCATGGGATCATGTCCATGACTTTACAAAACTCAACAAGACAAAAATAATTATGTACACAACTCATATTTATGATGTTAAATATTTTCTATTGTGAAGCAGTTTAAGAACTCGAACAACTAAACTTTAGCAACGAGAACATTTACTATGGGATTCCAACGAGATATGAATATTCTGATTTAAGTTAAACAGGACTGTTATAACATAACTGCCTTTATAAGTTAATCATTAACAAAGTGAAAGTGAAAGTTTTAAGCAGCATGTGCTTCCAAGGTCAAGTTAATGCTATTTTTTATATATCAATAAGTATATTTGCAGAAGATATTAGAAATATACCCAACTTGACATTTGAATTATGTAGGTGGGAAGTAAAATTTATAACTTTAAACCATCTAATTTAACAGGGATTTCAAAGCATATGGCTCAACATCAAATCAATTCATTGAAACATTGACACTGATATCCTTTTCTAATTTATTTTATTTTTAAAACCAATCTCGATCAATTAGGGCATGACTAGAGATTTGCAATCTTCTCGATTGTATGTTTTCAACTTCACCTATGGTTTGAGCTAAGTGTTGCCTGACCTAACCACAATAATTTTCAAAGTTCTCTCCAATCATCTCGAAAGGGACATAAAATCGATTCTAATACTCAAAATGATAGAAGTTTTGGCATGGCAAAAAAAGAGTATATAAGGTCATAAAATATAATTGATAACAAGTTACTTTGATTCTGAATATGGATGTCCATTTTTTTTAATGTATACACAAAACTCTTAACGAGATAAAAAAAAATATTTTTATTTTATTTTTTTAAGATCTTACATAAATTATAAATTAGATAAATTAAAATAATCATCATTTGTAAACTGATTTTGTAAAAATAATTTAAATTATTTTTTAATATGGTATCCAAATATATTTTAATAAGATTTCTTAAAAGAAATGTGATGGAATACCACATAAAGGAAAGGTACATAAGTGGAGAATATTATAAAATTAGAGATCTTGACTAGAGATAATTAGTGACATCTCAAAAGTATATAAGTGAGTGTAAACATCATCTTACAAGTCATATTTATAAAATTGTGTTAGGCATAAAATTCACATTCTTAAAGATGATATCAGAGTCATTTAAATTTTATCCTAGCGAGAGTTTATTGGTTTTATCAAGTTAACCACTATCGGATCACCCATAAATATATATAATCACACGCACTAGTTGACAGGTCAGGTCTCAACGTGAGAGTGTGTTAGAGATCACACCTCGACTAGAGATAAAAATAAGTAAGTGCAAATCTCATAAACCAAATTTATAAAATTGAGTTAGGCTTAAAATCTAATTCTTAAAATTTATAAAGATAAATTAAACTTTAAACTTGTTTTTTAATATTTTTTATTTTCTTCCGTCCAAACACGATCTTAGCCTTTTACACATGGTAAAATAGGTGTGTCATAAGAAGTGTTAGTTGTTCTTGATAAGTGAAAGATGCAACAGCAACGTGAACCATATTCCTCACATGCTCCAAGTTGTTGTATTTGGAAGTTGACTTAATTAGCATATTCTTTTTCCTTAAATTTCCGTGATCCACTTTATTTTGATGGTTAAAAATAGTATTATACCAAACCTTTTGCATGGCATGTGACATCAGTGCAGTTGAGCCAATTAAAACTCTGGCTTTTGGATCACCTTAAATCTCTCATGACCTTACACTAGTCCAAGGAGCTGCACTCCACAAACAATTTTTTGAACCTGCTCTTCCTAATTACACCTTGTCGTTTCTGTTGCTTTCAGATGCCGTGAATCGTATCTCATCATCATATTGGGGCATTGGATTCTATCTAATTCCCACCAAATTATCCGCATAAACAAATCTAGAATATTTCTATAATCTATCACAAAAACAAATATTATACATATACCCTTTTCCCATTGACAAAATTAGTGTGGAAAGTAAACCAACATATCAAAATAATTGCAAATTTTCATGACTCCAATTTGATGAAATAGTAATTTTCTTTTAAGTGAAATCATCTTATATTATTAAGTGTTCGGAGATGAGACTTATAGAACTATTGAAGTCTTCGTCTTCTTTATTCGGTCAGACAGGTTGCTAGGGCTTCACTGAGATTCTTCTCCCCTTCGTGCTTCTCTTTCGTCTCTCAATCTCGGTGAATGCCAAATGGGGGAGGTACCTGCAGAAGGCGCTCCGACGCTCAAGTCAATAAAGTGGGTGATCGACACTCAGATAGGTGCACAGTAATAAATGGCGTACCTTGCTCCTTGGAATATGTGTTATTTATATTATTTTAATGGGCTTGTCTCATTGAGCCTGATTAGTGGAATGGATCACACTTATGGTTGCATTACCTGATTATTAATGGTAGTTTAGCTTCACTTACCTTGGTTTGAGCGTTAATTGTATATGTGTCGGTCGGTCTGATTGTGTGTGTTGTCTCGACCAGCTCGATCAGGGAGACCGAACCACGTCAGCGTGTATCTCGATCAACTTGATCAATGTGACCGAGCCACGTCATCATGTCGATCGGTCATACCGGTACATTAAGAAATAAGTTTAATTTATACTTATAAAATTGATTTATAAGTGGAGAATTATCTCTATTTATATATTATAAATTAATTTTATTTTTAGTCAAATTTTAAAATATTTTTTCAAATTTTATGTGTGAGATTAATATTTTATGAATTATTTAATAATGAGTAACACTATAAATTGAATAAATTTCATTAAAATAGATTTGGATACTCGTATTATAAAGTGAAGTTTTAATTTTTATTTTTTTTACAAAATTAACTTTTGAGGATAAAAATTATCCTTACTTGTATACTAAATTAGTTTTTATCTTTAATCATATTATACCTCTAATAGATATCATAATTTATAATTACTTTATTTACCATCATGGTTTCTGTTGTTATGAAAATTATAGCTAATAATTTGACAAATATAATAATAAATACAAGAGTGATTGAGCGTGACAAAATCTGCATATTGATAGTGGAAAATAGTTTTTTTAAGACGGTTAGATCGTCATTTCTGGGAATATATAATTTGAAACTCTGCATGTTGCTAATCCAAGTTATTGAATATTAATTGATAGGTAGAATTAGTATAAGCGAATTAATGTGTTTTTTATGAAGGGAACATGACATAAAATTTGAAATCGTCAACCATTTGGTTTGTGAAATTAAAGCTTCGTACTCTGTAATATATCGTATGCATTATGTATTTTTATAATCAGAGCAATTTCTTTCACATCGATACTAGAGTCGAGTTAACCATAGTCGAGTTAACCATCTTCATCAAATGTTGTTGGGTTTCTACTCAAAATCAATTAGGTTGAGCTTACTAGATATCATGTTTAGTGGATGAGTTATAATCTCTATTTAAAGAGATCATTGTACTTGCAATTGACATGTCGGTGTGGATGTAGGTTGCAGATGGTGACCGAATCACGTTAAATCTTGTATCGTTTATTTTTCTGCAGTTAATTCATGATTACATGTATTACTTCCGCGTGTATTTTTTAGTACTTGATACCATAGGATGATGGAGAGACAATTTGAGCTTTTTACCTCTAAATAACTTTGCATATCAATTTTGTTAGTGTTGGCTTTTTATGCAGAACCATTATTCTTATAGTTTAAGATTTTTTAGTTAAGTGGTCTTTCATTTAATTTACTTTTTGAACATTCTTAAACTAGGAAAGATATGGATGAATATTATTCTTTTTGAAATTCTTTGTTATGGAAACCTTTAGGTATAGTATGCTAATGTTGGTATTATTAGAGGTAGCTTTTTTCTTTCTTACAAAAAATATTTTACAAGTTATACCTCCTTCATTTCAAACAGTGTTAACTTTTTTTTCTCACTTTATAATTTCTGTTTTGAGCATGGGATTTTGTTGTTGTTTGATTTTTTTTTTTTAAATTCTCTCATCTGTGAAGGTTTCGTTCAATTAATTTTAATGGTATGATTTATGTGTATTTGCAGTTTTGTCATGGAGATAAAAGAAAGTTGAGTTGCTTCATAATCTGTAGAAAACGAACAGAAATAACAAATTGATTTATAGAAAGATTAGATAGGAATATTAAAAGGATAATTAAAGAATTTGAAAAATCTTTTATAATTAGATAATTTTTTTAGATAATTTAAAAAAAATTATAATTTATTTGAGAAATTGAATTATTTAAAATAAATAATTTTAAATTTCACCTATAAAGAAATTTATATTTTTCTTACATTCTCTATTGTCTTAATTTTTATTAAAGCAACTTAATTAATACCATATATTATTAAGATGACTATTTTTAATTTATATTTATTGTAATTTTTTGTATTAATATTAATATATGATTATTTTGTTTTGTTATAAACCAATGTTAAGATTAACCAATATATACTAAACCAAATCAACAAAATTACATGAGACTATTAATTCACTTGAACCTTTATCAAAATCCTAACTCTTTACTTCAATCTCACCAACATTCCAATAACCATGTCTAATTATGTCTAATTGACCTACTTCCCAAATTGATTTTCTTATACTCAAGACTAATATAACAACATTTCAAACCAAAACTTATTTAACCAAATACCAATTTAACTTCATTATCAAGTGTACAAATTATCTTTTTAACAATTAACAAATGCCATATGTTCTCATATTCTCAACTAAAAGTAAATAGATTAACCCTTTTTACTTGAAATTTCCTTGAAATCCTAGAAGAAAAAAACCAAAGAATCATAACTTCAAGAATCTAATCATCTATAAACTTTTAACTCCATGCAACAAAATTACAAACTAAAAGAAGTTATAAAAGTAGTTGAAAGATTAAAAAATCCCAACTACTAAAACTTAGGAAGATTATTAAAGATAAAAGAGATTATAAAAAAAAAACTTATTCTACTCTAAAAATCAATCAGATGGATATTTTTTTTTTTCAGGCCATAGACTAGGATATAAAATTTAAAATTGAAAAGAGAAATAAAAGCCCTAAAAAGAAAGAAGGAGGAGAGGAAAGAAGAAAAAAAAAGGTTGAAATTAAAATGATTACACAACTATGTAATTAAAATTATAAATCAATGAAATTATTTAATCTTAAAAATAAGTCAACAATTAAATAGAAAAACAAAAGCTTAAAAATGATATTAAGGTATTTACTGATAATATAAATAAATAAAGGGAACTTTATATTAATCATATTTTTAAATAAACTAAAAAGTACTGTATATTACGATATAATATAATTTTAAAAAATGAAAATAATTTTATACAAAAATGTATCAGCCATGTTTTTATAAAGAAATATATCAACCATATTTTAATAAACAAATATATTCTAATGTTTTAATATACAATTTCTTTATTGAATTTTACTACACACAAAAAAATTAAAAGCATGTTATAAAAGTCCACAACAGTAAAAAAAAGTTCCTGTCCTTTTTTTGACCCCAGATAAAAGTTGGTGTCTGAGACTATTTCCCACTCTGACCACAATGATGACACCCTAATCATTAGAAGTATCTTACTAAACACAATAAAAAAGCTCAATACCCCACATGTGATAAATAAATATAAAAAAATAAAACAAAAGATAATGAATTTTATAAAAGATAATTTTTCCTTTCAATATTCACTCTTTTAAATTAGATTTTCTTTTATCTATTACATTTTAAAATTTAGTATAATATTTTATATTGATTTAAAATTAACTCTATTCCTAATTTAAAAGCATACTAACAGTTAACAACTGTCATAAACATATAAATTTTAATCGTCAATATATTGAATCCATTAAATAAAATAACTCTAAACAGAAAGAATAATAACTGACTAATTTAAAAAATTTAAAATTTAAAAATTTTCAAAGAATAAAAAAGTTCTGAATTAAACCAAAATGGTAATTTAAATTTTATAAGAAATACAACATGTTACAGAAGCAAATAAAGGAGGTATATAAGTAAATAAAAGTTAATACAAAATGAGACTAATGATATAATGAAAATTTAAAATTAAATGTAAAGTGTTTCAAATACTTATTATAAATATTAGCGCGATATGCATTTTTTTTACATATATAATAATATGTATATTTATATTTATTTAAATAAAATATAGATTTATGTATGTATGAAAGATAGAGAGAATATAAGAATCCTATTATTGGATTTCAAGAGATTATAGGAAGAAGAGAGATAGAGTGAAAAACTGCGGTAAAAGAGAAAATTATGATAAATTTCAAAAATTAAAATTAGAAAACAACAATTTTTTGAAAATTGATGAAAATAAGATATATTTTAAAAATTTAAATTAAAAAAAAAATTGTTTTACATTTAAAATTGCTTCTGATAACTGTCTTAATATATTTTTTTTAAAATAAAAAAATATATAATACACAATAATATAATAATAAAATTAAATATTATTATAAAGATAAAATAAGAAAAAAATTAAAATAAAGAATCATTTATATATCGATAAATATAAATAAAAACATAAATAACTAGTTATTCTGTATGTCGCAGTATGAAAATCGGTCCGATTGTGGATCAAATTAAAACATTAAATCGATGGATTTGGGTTTATCAATTTATATTAAAAGTATATTATTATATAAGATTATCATTATTTTGAAAAATTCAATTTCAATTTGATTTTTTAATAAATTAATAACATTTAGAATATAGTTATAATAAAATAATTAATATCTAAAATAAAGTTATTAATAACATGTAAATTTATATTAAATTAAGATTGCGAAATGAGAAAGTTAAAAAGAAAAAAAATAGAGTGAAAGCTAAATTATTTTATCTTAGTTGGAAATATCGAAGTCAAGGGATGAATTGAGTAATCATTACCGTACGGATTTCAAAATAATTCAGTGCAATGTCATTAAATGGTTAAAATATTTAAAAATGAAGAATAAATATATTTTTCTGTGATTAAAATAATATTTTTTTATTGAATGAAGCCAACCTCCAAAACCTACTCTTATTGGCAGCAAAAATCCAAAGTCTGAACAAAGACGGAGTCTACAAAGAAACCCTTTCAATTCAAACCCTCAAATAAACCCTGGTAAAGTTGAAGTCTCTGATACCACATTTCCATTGAAACCTATATTGAAACCAGCACAAGCTTCCATTAGCTTCTACTTCTGAAAATGGTTTTGAAGTCAATGGTTGCTTCAGCGAGCGATCTAAGTCTAGTGAGTGCTGCTGGGAACGCTCCACTCGATTTCAAGAATCGGGTTTTTGGCGGCCGAGTCGTTAGCCTCGGATTTCGTTTCAACAGAGGGAGATGGAAGGGCAATGAAAGGTTTAGCTTTAAGGTTCGGGCTGCTTTGGATGTGGGAGTGGAGGGATCAAGGAGTAAGGCTTTGCAGGGGACTTGTGGATTGGATGTGGTTTCAGAGGGAGATATAACGGTAAAGGGGTTTGCGGGGTTGAGGAAGACCAAGCTCGTGTGTACAGTTGGTCCTGCATGCAACTCTTTGGAGGAACTTGAGAATTTGGCCTTGGGAGGCATGAGTGTTGCCAGGCTCAACATGTGCCATGGCACCAGGGAGTGGCACCGTGATGTGATTAAGAAGATCAAGAAGTTAAATGAGGAGAAAGGGTTCTGTGTTTCTGTGATGATTGACACCGAGGGTAGTCAGATTCATGTTGTTGATCATGGAGCCTCATCCTCGGTTAAAGTAGAGGTATGCTGCTTTGTTTAACATTCAATAGTTAGATGTTAAAAAGTAGCACATATAAATGGGGGTATCAAGTACCACATCTCGTTGGATAGTTTTCGCATCATTCATAGATGTTCAGCCTTGCAAACTCTCTAGTACTCAATAGGAATGTGTTAGAGATCTCACCTTGACTTGTGTTGTGATATGGTAAAAACTGTATGTGTTGATATGGAGCAACTTTCCCTTCGTGAGCTGTCTTTTGGGGTTAAGTTAGATATTAATCCAAATTATTAATGATTATGTTTATATTTTTGTGTGAAAGGCTTTTTTGTGTTAGCTTGTCCTAAATGATCACACTTATTGAAGTTAGCTAATTTGGAGAGATGCACTTTTTTCTATATTGTTTTCGTTTCCATCTCAGGAAGGTTCAATATGGCATTTTACTGCTGAGCATTTTGAGGGTTCTCGCCCATTCACAGTACAGACAAACTACAGAGGTTTTTCTGAAGGTGATGTCTTGCTTAAAGAGTGAAGAAACAGCTCTTCCTTTTCTATCGCAATGAATTTATGCATTAAAGTTAGTACTGAACTAAGTTGATGTCTATCAGATATTGAAGTGGGTGATGAACTTGTTATTGATGGTGGAATGGCTTGCTTTGAAGTCATTGAAAAGATAGGAAATGATTTGCACTGTAAATGCATCGATGCTGGTATTTTCCTTCCTGGAGCCAAATTTAGTTTCTGGAGAGATGGAAAGCTTGTGAGGAGGAATTACAAGCTCCCCACTCTATCAACAAAGGTATACATATTCCATTTTTTTCTCCCGGGCTCATTCAATGAACATCATGAAGGATAAATTTAGCATTCTGCAATTACTTCTTTACATGTATGGCGTTGATTTTCAGGAAGCATTCTTAAGCTAACAGTGTCAACTGTTGTCAAAACTCATGTTTAATATTTTTTGTAAATATGGGGAAATGATATATTACCTCAAGGATCAGTGCTTACATTTGTCCATATATAGATGAAAAAAACTGCACCCTATATTGTTCCTTCCAAAGTCCCAAGTTTTGCTCCTCAAAACCCATTCAGAAAATCTGGAAGAACTGGTTAGACTGACGTTTCTTCAACTTCCATAAATACAATATTTTTATTAAATTCTCAGACAATGCAATAAAACTTTCCGTTTTACAATGTCTGTAGAACTATTTGTATAAGTTTCAGTGACAGCATACAGAGAAGCTACCTTTTTCTTAACTGAACATATCGTATTCATAATTTACCAGAACTAATAATGAGTTTGTCTGTTTGAACCTCTTTTTATTTTTGTATTTTTCTTTGAAATAATTATAATTATGGATTGAAAAACTTTCCCTTATATGTTTTTTCTCTCCTAAATTTGAATTGTTTACATCCACAGGATTGGGCTGACATTGACCTTGGTATAGCTGAGGGTGTTGATTTTTTTGCCTTATCCTTTGTCAATCATGCTGATTCTGTTAAGGATCTAAAGAACTACCTCTCTACGAAGTCAACCAAGTAAGGAAGCATGACTTAAAAAAGGAATAGTTATATGGTTCTAGCAATATAATGTAACCGTTAATTCCTCTAAAAGGATGTTGATATTATTTTTTAGTACAAAATGTCGTGCCAGTGGCTTGGAATCTGTTAAGTATCACAAGCATTCTACTGCAGTGTCACAATCACAATGTCTATTTGATTTTCTTCGTTTTCCCTTTGAAGTCCTGCTGCATTATGATGGAGATAGCCATGTAACACCCAGTCATTTGCACCCTAGTGGTGTCATATTTACATCTTCAAGCGGGCGTATTCAGTACTATTTCCTAGGTTAAATTGCAATATTGTGATTGAAAAAGTCATAGGTTGAGCTATTAAATTCAGTGTTCAGCTTCCTCTCTGTCATTGCTCTCTGATAATACTGTTGTTAACAGCATATTTATTCGATAATTAACCAACTCAACCTGTTTAAGTTACAAAATTATTTTCTTCTATGGACTTAGTTCAAAGTTATTTTAGCTAAGTTATATAATTGTTTCAGATCCATTAAAGTTTTGGCAAAGATAGAAAGCTTAGAATCTCTTCATAAACTTGAGGAAATAGTTCGAGCTTCTGATGGAATCATGGTGGCTCGGGGTGATCTTGGGGTCGAAATACCACTTGAACAGATACCTTCAGTCCAAGAGGATATAATTTACGTATGCAGACAACTAAATAAGCCAGTGATTGTAGCTTCTCAACTTCTTGAGTCAATGGTTGAGTATCCAACCCCAACTCGTGCTGAGGTAAAATCAATTTTTTTCCAGGATGATTATTTTAAACTTGGTTGACAAAATCTTAGATTGAGAGTAAATGTTACTAGGAAACTAGGACAGAATTCCATTCTATGATTATATGTTTCCAGTTTCCCTATTGGATTTCTGTTCTTACCTCATAAATATTTGCTTTTATGTAATAGGTAGCAGATGTTTCTGAAGCAGTTCGACAATATGCTGATGCTTTGATGTTGTCTGGTGAATCAGCTATTGGGTCATATGGACGTAAAGCTTTGGCAGTCTTGGATATGACTAGCAGTAGAATGGAGTCATGGAATCGGGAGGAGAACAGACAGAATCTTCTCAACCACCACCAACTTGGAGCAGCATTTCCAGAATGCATCACTGAGCAAATATGCAATTGTGCTGTTGAAATGGGTACTTCATTTCTTCTTGCCACTTCATTCTATTATGAATTGTGCGTGGTGGTTAGAGTCTAATAATCATTATAAAAAATTACCCTTTTGTTCTGCAGCCAACAACCTTGGCGTGGATGCCATCTTTGTGTACACAAAGCATGGACACATGGCATCACTTCTATCACGCAACCGCCCAAATCCTCCCATCTTTGCCTTCACCGACGATGAAAGTACCCGTATGGCTCTGAATCTGCGATGGGGGGTTGTACCCCTTCTGGTTGATTTATCAGATGATGCTGAATCTAACATCTCAAAGTCAGTCCAACTTATGGAATCCAAAGGATTGATCAGCCAAGGAGATGTTGTTCTAGTGGTCTCGGATATAGCTCCCAAACGTTCCTCTCCTATGGCTCTCCAATCAATTCAGGTGAAGACTATTGGCTAAAACGCAAGGTTGCAAAAATATCCAGGGACACGTGTCCAAGTATTTTCTTGTCCTAATGTATAATTAGCTTGGGATAGTATCGTATTATTGGTTTCTTGTCCTTATGTATAACAACAAAGTTTATAAATTCTCTCTTGTAAAACTCTAGCTAGATCTGAAACCTGTTTCAAAAGATGCTTATGAAATTACACTTCGTGAATTGCCCATTATAAGTAGCTAATACAATTGCACAAATATGTCGCAATTATATTATATTCATCAACTTTGTTTGATTGTTGTGAACTCACAGAATACTACATTCGCAAGTTTCTTTGCTTACACGCGAATCTAATACTCACTTTCGTCTTTCCATGATATTCTTACGAAAGGGATCTTCCCAGTTGTCTCTCGCTTCATATAAGAGTTCAAAAAAGGAGTAGGTAAAGTGGTAAAGTAGGTAAAAGATAAAAAATGAGTCTAACAAAAAGTGAAGTTCAAAAAATGGCATTCCCTCTAAAGATTATAGGCAGTGTATTAAAAAACTAAATTAGAATTTAATTTCTATTCAAATATCTTAATCAGTTAAAATTTATTGTTATATGATTTTAAGATATTTATTATTTACTTCAAAAGTTACTTAAGTTTAACTATTTTAAAATGTCTCATCCATTCCTAAACTTCTATACTACCAAAATAAAATGAAAAAAGAAAAATTAAAATATTATATATGTATATGTATATGCACACACAAAAAGAATAAAAAATCTTTATACTATTGGTATGGGCACTATTTATTTTTAGAATTAACCAAGGTTATAATAATATTAAAGATTATTTTTTAAGAAAGATACCTATAATTTGATTTAGTGTATTAAATCGTGAATCATTTTCATTGAAATTAGATTTAAATGACATTTCTTAAAAAGTTGAAGTATACTCTTGTGTTCTAATATATTAGAATAAATAATTTACTGAATTTGACACAGTTACTATTTTACCTCTTCCACTTTTTAATGGGTCTGTCCAGTACTATCCTAAATTAATAAAAGAAATGTCATTCCATCCTTTTAATATTATTTTTTTATCTTTATTAGTACACTTGCCTTTTTTTTATCTCTTTCAATTTAACTTTTATTTAAAAAAATAATTGTTAAAAAAGTTTTATATTAATATTAGTAGATACATGTGTAATTGAATTCTTGTTTTGTGTATTATTCTATTATTGGTGATAAAGTTGATAAATACGTTTCTAAATTTACCGAACATCACAACCCAACAAAATAAGTTTGCCATATTTTCGTGGAAGGAACAAAATGATTGGAGTTTATGAGAATAAATAATAAAATAAATAGTGAAGGAAATCCATTCGCGAAACAAAAATCATGATTATTTTGTCCATGTTGTCAGCAGCCTCTGACCGCAAATCTGCGACTGGTTACTTCTTTCTAACCACAAACGCACACCCACTCTCCGCTCACATTAGCATCCTCAGTTCTATCACTCTAAATTGCGCTTATCCAGCCGATGCAAGCTCTACTCCACTTCTTACTTCCTCTAGAAGAAGCCTCTTCACGTCTCTCTGCCACCAAACCCCTTTCCTTCATTTGGGTTTCTCTGTCTCTTCAAATTTGGTGCTTTAGTTATGGCTTTTCTGAGACCTACCCTCTCCCAACTTTCCCTTTCCCAATATAATTTCCCCAGAAAATCCACGTGGAACAATCACCTACCATGCTGTTTCCACAAAAGGATCGCAAAGCTGCAAACTTTCACCTCTTCTAAGTCTTCCACTTTCAGGGTCTGTTGTAGTTCTCAAGATTCCAATAACCAAAAAAATGGCAAGTTTGATTTTTTTTTTAGATTATTTTCATGTCTCATTTAATGATATGGTTATTTGGAATTGTTATAATTCTAGTTTTAATGAGAAAAAATAGTTGCTTTTTAATTTGAAATAATACAGAAATTTACTAAAATTTCTTAGCTCTGTTTGTTTAATGATTTGTATTTGTGATATCCACTCTCTTTGCTTGGCAGATTACTAAAATAAAATTTAGATTTTTTCCCCCTTTTATGTCTGTCTTCATCTGGTGTAGGATGAGTTCTTGTGCTTTAAGCATGTTTATTTGTGTGGCCTTTCATGTGTTGGTTAGCAAAAAAAACAGTATCTCATTATGTTTTGGCTAGACAAGTAGGTTTTGTAGTGAAGGGGTTCAGATTATAGTCTACAACTGGTTAAAGAGAACATCAAAATGGACAATACCTTTTTGTGTCTTCATACTGCTTCTGTTTTGTTTTCAGGTGAAGAGCCTCCGGAGTCATTATTTATGAAGGAATTGAAGAGGAGAGGTATGACCCCTACATCATTGCTTGATGATTACCAACAAAGCAACTATGAACTTGATGAAGAGGTGTACGTGAATGAGGAAGATAGAGGTTTCCCAAAAAGAAAATTTGTGTCAACCAATGTTGAGAGGAGTCTAGACAATCAGAGGGAACGATCTATGGCCCTGAACAGTGAAGGTCTTGAGGTTGATTCATTGTCAACATTCCTTTTCCTTAAATAATTTATAAACAAACAGTTATGTTATTTCAATAGTTTTGTTGTCAGTAGTTTGTCTTTGTTATCCGGTGTTGAACAAAAAATACTAATTTAGTTTTTTTTTATTAATGAGAGACAAGAGAGAGGAAAATGAGGAGGGAGGACAAGGAAAAGACACGAAGGATGAACATATGAAAAGAAGTACTGAAATCCAGCTATGAATTAATGAATGGCAACTTACAAGATTGTGGTTTCAACCTTATTCTCTAAACATTCGATACTTTTTAATCTTTTATGTGTCAACAATTATATAAATAGTAGGTCTAATAATGAGTGACATCAGTAGCCCTTTTTAGCTGGCAGCTGTTACTGCTATAAACTTTTGGCTTGTTACTCAAATCAACAAACTTGATCTTGCTGTTGAATTTAGAACTTCAAATAGTCCCCTTTGAGACATCACATGTTTGGAACTTAAAATTCAAATGGCTTCTGCAGAATGCATAGAATTAGAAAGAATTTAAAATAATTTTCAAAATAAAATTGTATCTTATCAGTTTTGCAATAAGTAACTCCCTTAATTTCAGAGATGTAAGATTTCATAGTTAAATTCTAACGACATTATTTCTTGTGTTGCCATAAATAGCTTTGAAGTGTGTACTTTAGCTTCTCTGTAGTAAATTATTATTACTTTAAGACTTAAGAAAATAATAAGCTGTTAAAATTTTGAATTTTTCATTTCTGAATCTTCATGTTGAAATACAGCTTCCATGCTTCTTATTATGAATTTCAATGATTGCATAAGACTAATGAAATGTTTGCCACAGCTTATTTGTGCTTATGTTATGATTCAGAAATACTATACCTGTTTTTAATAAGATATGTATTAGATACAATTATTCTAAAAATACATAAGATATAATATGTGTAGGATTCATATACAGATATTTTAAGAAATGCATAAAACATAAAATTATATTCTGCAAGCAAATCCAAATTAACATACTTTTAGGCATTACTAAAAACAAAATAGAATTCATAAATCATTGTCATCATAAATAATTTTTTTATTTCCTGACAAATAGAAATAATATCAATCTTATTTCTTTCTTGAAATCATTTGTGAAGAGGGTAATTTCCATTTTTGCCCCACCCAGAGACTATGTTTCTAGTTCTATACTGTACATATATTTCAATGTTTCATATGTAGCTGTATTCGAGTTTTATAGTTCTTTTAAAGGCTTAGATACTTTATTGGTGAAACATTTAAGAGTATCGGATATGGATATGCAAAGTGAATTGAAGTATAGTGCTTCATGACTTGTGACTTTCTCATAAGTTCATTTTCACTTATTTTAATTAGCTTTGTAGATGAGCTTATCAAAATAATATGTTTTTAGCTTATTCTAGTACACTTCACTATGAAGCTTAAGAATAAACTCTCATATAACAAAATCTTATTGAATAAGTATTTAATTAAATTGTTTACCTAAATACTCCCTAAATTTGAGTGTGAAATGGGCATTAGTAACTTGAAGAAATCGTTCATCAGTACACTGTTCTAGTATTAATAACAGAATATTATTAAGAAATTAACATGATGATGTCCATAGTATGCAAAGGCCTTCTGTAAGACCAGTTTAGATATTGATGCACTTTCTTTTTCATCGTATATTATTACTACATGAGAATGTAGCAATTGCTGCACTGCCTAAATTATGAGGAGTCTTTTGGATGCTAAATATAAAAAAAAAAAAATCTATATATCCTATAGAAATGCCTCTACATCAGAATTAATAATATATTATATTGAGTTAAATCCCGTGAAATCACTTGTGTATTCATCTATTTCAGGGCTTAATACCTCGTGCTAAACTTCTATTGACAATTGGAGGAACGTTCTTCTTGGGATTTGGACCGTTGATCCTCATAATTGTTGCAACTTTTTCTGCTCTCTACTTCGTAAGTTCTTGGCCTGACAACTGATGTGATGAGTGCATTTTTTTTATATATCAGATCACCATATTGATGCATGTCAGTATCATGACCATCTTACTTGTACAATGACAACATGATTTTTCTTTCATTTATTAGCTTGTTTGTAATTGAAGCAAATAACAATTTGACGGGTAAAAGAACATAGTCTAGTATATGGACAAACTATGTCAATTTAGCACCTACAACTTTAAGCTATATACTAAACTTCTTCATTGTAAATAGTTATAATTCATGATAGACATAGCCAATGCTGTAACTAGCATATGTATGAATTTTGTCCCCGTTGTCTGGTGAACTAACAAAGCTCCCAATTTGTGACTACAACTGTTTTTGTACATTTAATTATTGGGAGCAGCCACTTCATTTCATAATGCTGAAGCTTGTACATTTAAATCTTTTAATCTACGCTGTGGTTTTATATCTGATATGTGGCAACAAAGCTCAATGCAACATGAATCCTTAGTTTGAAATGATTTTCCCCGTCGAGAAATGAAACTTTTAATGGCAATATATTTGTTCTTGTTGGCATGCTCTTCTTACACTTCAGGCATCACTTTGTAGTGGATAAATAGGAGTGATGTTTTTGAAATGGCTTTGAAATTGATCCTTAGTTTACTGTTGCAGTATTTTGGACCAACATTTGTCCATGATGCAAGCAAGATGGCTATATCACCTCCACAATATGTGGACCCTTACGCACTCCTTGAAGATGAAAGGATATCACAGATAGCACCTCGATTAAACTAAAGGCAAGACTAAACATACTTAGCTCTTAGGAATCTAGTTGCATATATCAAATTTCTGTTTACTTAAGCCTCTGTTGATTTAGTTCCATTGTAAAATATCATCCAGATCAACTTCTTGTTATCTATTTTGCTTTCATCATTGACTCAATTCTTTTCATCCGTCTCTTCCATTTTGCATAGATCCTATGCATAATTTAAATATAAATAAAAGCTCCATCAGAAGAAACATTGCTTATAATGTTTTATTTTTCTGTTACAACTAAAGTTCCTCACCCCCAGACGATATTCTGATGAAATGAAAGCCCACAAACTTGGCAAACAATGAAGGTCTTGCACCTTCTTGAACATGAATAACAGGAAGAAGGAATCATCGAATGTTGAAATGTTGGTTTTATTAAGTATGAGAGAAATCATGTAGCAGTTGTTACGTAAGCATTAATGTAAATACGTAGTATATAAACAAAGCTGCTTTACTTGAGCTTTTCAAGAAAAAAAAAATCTTTTTTAATTAAATTAAACATTATTATACAGCATGAAAATTAAATATACCATTTTTGTTGGATACTCTTCATCCTAGTATCCTACGTTGGAATAACATGAAACAGGGAAGAAACTTGGAAGGATGAGACAAACAAATATATTAAAAAAAAAGCAAAATGAAGTTTCTATAGTCTCTGAAAATGTTTTTAGTTTTGGATTTTGCCTCTAATTTTTTAGTTCTTGTGTGTATTTTCTCAAAATATTCAAAAAATTGAGTCTGCATAAACTGTCAGCTTTAGTTTAGTTACTATGTTTGAAAGAATAGAGAGACGAAAACTATTAATTATGGAAGTGGTGGACCAGAAACAAGATTTAAATATTTAACAGGAACTAAAAGCAGTAATATTCCATTAAAAACTATGTATATAATGATACAGAACACTTGAAAGAAATTTATTCAAACAACTGATCAATAATGACCAAAGACATTGCTACAAACATTGGTTCATCCTAAGAGCTAAAGCACACATAGGATTTACTGGAAGGGCTTATAGGTTTTAAGGTCTGTAATAATTCCTTGGATTGATCCAGCTGCAGCAACAAGGCTGACAATAAAGCAGAAGACATTTAGCAATTTGATCCCATTCCAGACCATAGAGAACTTGGGCACTTCGGCCTGAACAAGGTACATATGTGTTGGAAAGTAGACTGCCAAGGGCCAGAAGGCAATTGCACCAAGCAACCCCACAATGCTATTGAAGAATGGCAGAATCATAGCAATCACAACTGTGAATATCACAAACACTGTCCTCCATATCACCCTGAACACATTCAGTCTGAATGTTCCAACCAATGGAATGCCCACACCATATTCTTTTGTTATGATTTTGCTTTCAGGCCAACGCCCTGCACACCAACTTTCCACAAGCGTAAATACTGGTTGTGAAAATACCTGCATGTACACACAAAGTGAAGGTTCATAATTTAACAATTAAAAATCATATCATACAAATTAAATTTAAACTTACTCCCGGTATTTTTCTTGTGTAATACATTGCTTAACACATGTTATTACATTTTTGGTCCCTCAAGTATCACACATATACGAGTGAACAAAAATGCAACTGAGTCATATCAGCATGTTTCAAACAATGCCACAAGTGTAACATCATTTTTTTTTCATAGCTGACAACAAAGACTAATAAAAAGCCAGCATATCTTAATTACAATACTAATTTGTTAATTAGAGATCAAATAACTCAGATATAGAGTTAAGTTTGAATTTTGTTTTTCTCCCTACAGCATACATAGTGTTGAGTTGGGAACTATTGGTGATGAAAGAATTACCTGGTAGGCTCCCACTAAATGAACAACTATGAAGACATTACCAATGTCAACAAGCCAATATGGTTCATAAAACCCAAACCCTGTTAAAAAATTTCCGGGTGCCTTGTTGCCGAATGCTTCATAGCCTAGAAGGCCACATAACAAGTAAAAAAATGTGGTGATGGAGATTCCAGTTACGGTTGCCTTCTTCATGGCTCCTCTTTCTGATGGGACTGATTTTAATGTGTCCTGTTGAAATCAAGTTTTATCAAAACAATCCTAAAAAAACAGTATAGAATGAAATAAGCACCAATTTTGGCTAAGGTAGCTTGCCTGTATCTCAACCATTACTTGACTGAAGCAATATGCAAAAGCAATGTTCCCAATTGCTTGGAAACTACTCCATATCTTCTGTGTGCCTGTCACGTCTTCTCCAACAACCAACCCTGTAATACTTGTCTCCACATGGCTTCCACCTTTTAGGTTCCACGCCCATGCAAAACATTCCAACATCTATCAGTTTCAGGTTATTTATTTATTCATGCCTTACACAAGAAATGCTATATGAATCAGATCCTTATGTACATACTATATGGCAACTTTTTAAAGGAAAAATCACATTCCTTCTCACTTTACAAACCCGTCAGAAATTAACTTCTGTTTTCATTTGAGTCCCTTTAACTTAACATTACTAAAAGGGGTTTCACTATAAGATTTAAATGAATGTACTAAAATGTTCTTTACTTAACAAAATCATCATTCACTCATTCAGTAAAGATTTTTAAAATGTACAACTACTTCATCGGTTTAAGTAGTACTAGACTTGATTATTTTAGGTAAGATTTTAGTCTCTTTAACTAGCCAGAAAAAGCTCACTAATGATTGTGAGTTTGCAAAATTTAGTGATGGATATGTATGAAAGTAGAATGTGGTTGTATTATTACAAATGATGTGTTAACTAAATGCAATGACAAACCTGCAATTTTGGCTATGGAGAGACCAATGCCTATGGCAGAATAACCAAAAGACATAACAGCAGCAACGAAAGAAAGGCCTGAAAGATTATGGAAATCAGGGATTTGGCTTATTAAAATCTCTACTGCTCCAAAGATGGACATATATGCGTAATTTGATACTTGGCACTTAGCTTCGTGCCCATACTTGTGAAAGCAATTCGATCTTCTTATCGCCCTGTTTCATAAACACCAATAATGTCATGTAGAATGAAAATACATTTTTATTTCCTTTATCAACCTTAACAAAATCTTAAACCCCATTTTTAATAAACTCTACCCATGCTAATAGTGGCTATAAAAAAACTTGTTCTGAAAAGCTAAATTTAAAATTTATCATTTATATTCCAAAAATCTTTGTTTTGGAAATTATGTTAGAAAAAGCTTGTTCCATAAATCCATTTAATATACATCATATGTGTCTTAGAAAGTTTGTTCTAACTTTTTTTAGAAATTTTATTATAGAAAATAGTCATGTATTTAAGAAAGTTTCTTCTAAACGTCTTATTCTATATTTCTTTTCTAAAAAATTTATTACAAAAATCATGTTTTAGAAATTATATTTCAGAAATTATGAAAAACTTGTTCCTAAACCCTAAAAAAATAGGATAATTATTTTAAAAACTAGAAGGGTGTAATTAGAAATTGTAGGTTGAACAAGAAAAAACCTAAAATATATGAAATATCACTTACACCATGCTTATGGATGCAGTGATGGTGTATCCAATGCATGATCCAACAAGATTTGCGAACTGAGCTACTCCACATAAATGATATTGCCTTCCTCCTGCAACCAAAAAAAACAACATTATTTAATAAAAAACACATATGTCACTGTTTATAAGTATCAAAGTATGGAGGATAATAAAAAATTGTTTATTTCACTATACATTCCAATAAATATTAATATTTTAATTATTTATAAAAAAAATTATTTTTTTTAATTTTTTTAATTTTAAAATATTTTATATTTTAATTGAAATTTTTTTTTAATTTTTATATTATAAATATTAATATTTATTATTAATGTAAAAATAAACAAGGATGTTAAAATATCATAACCCGATGATGGATGGATGACTTGGTGAGTCAATCTTTTGAAATCGTTAATATTATTAGTTCATCAATCCCTTTATGTATAGACAGGATCAAACAGGTTAATCTGACCAACTCAACCTGCCTTGCCTCATGTTTTACGGACAAAGTAATTTTTATACTTAATACTTACATAAACATATAAGAAAATCAAAATTCTTTCCTTAATTAAAATAACAAGCTTATGAAAAGGAAATCTTATCTTTCTAATACTTACATGAATAAATTTATCATAAAAAATATTTACTAGAAATTGTCATATATTTATAAAGAAAATGGTAGTTTAATACCATTAAAAATAAAAAGTATTTACTTAATAACTCATTTTAATAATATTACCAACTTATATATAATCTAGAATAATTTTTTTATTTTCAATTATTTTTAACAATATATAATAGGATACCTCATTTTATATATATTTAAAATTAATAGTGAATATAAGGTAACTGTCAACTAAAAATAACTGGACCTATTTTTACTATTCAACGGTATAGTTACTTTTTTTTGGCACAAATATGTAATCTATATTATTCTTTTTAGTATTGCTTTAATTCAAATTATAAATGCATACATCAATAATAAAACTAATATAAATATATATATATATATATATTATATTTTAAATAAATATAAAATTAAAATCCAAAAAGATAAAAAAAATATGAAGATGCACGTGTTTTCGTTGTTGAAATATAAAGTCCCTATACATAAAATTTAATTCAGTCAAACTTTATTTTAGGTACACCTTGAAATCACAATTTTTTTCTTGAAAAGATAATTTCAGTTTAAAAACATGGATTTTAGCATTTCTAATGTCATAAAATTTTAGCGTCTAATCTTTTTGTCTGGTGTTATCTTTCAAAAATTATAACAAAAGGAAATGATATCGTTTCTGTCTTTTTTTCATGTAACTGTTTTTATACAGTCAAGTAATAATGGAACACGTGAAGAAAGACAAATAAAACATAATTGAATTTGTTTGAGTTGAAATTACCCAGAATAGTTTTGACCATGTTCATGTAGGTGATGTTTCTGGTCCCATGAACAGAATCAGGGTACCTATAACAATCGCAGAGCAGAAAACAAGTGTAGAGAGTGATTAAAGAGAACAATGTCAAAATCACAGGCCCAGCAATCCAACCCAACTGAGCAACGGCCCATGCCAACGACAGCACCCCAGATCCAATAACAGCAGTGACAATGTGTGCAGAAGCAGTTATCCATGTTCCTTCATGCACAACACAACAATTACAAAACTTAAATCACACGAACAATTGATGTAACCAAAACAATGATTCGATTTCAGATTATGTAAACTTTTGAGGAAGACACATAGCATTACCTTTTCGTTTTAAGCGACCATCGTCGTCGAATTTGAGTGAATTTTGTGCATGATTTGGCAGAGACTCCATATGCAGTGTTTCTGTCTGTTCACTCACTGATATTTTCACTGGAACATTTGGTATCATATTAATAGGAGTATCTACTTATCATAATTAATGAAGAACTAAGAAGGAACAAGAAACGAAGGAAACACTATAATCACAATCCTTATCCGAATTGCTGAATTGTTATTGGGGGAAACAGAACTGAACAAAGCGTGTGTATGCGTTTTTTTTATAAATCTATAAACGTGTTATCTTTTTTTATCTTATCTTATTTATTGTATAAAAATAAAATAATAAAAAATGTTAGTTATTATATGCTATATTAAATTTATATTATAATAAAAAAAATCAATTATCTACAGTTAAACATTCTTTAAATTAAATCTAAAATATGAATGGTTACTTTTAGTCTTTTTCAGTCAACCAACTAGTTTCTTTTCTCTCTTTTCTTTTTATTTTAATAAAAAAAAATTGTCTTATTAATTGTGTGTCCTTATAAATTTTATATTATAATTTTAAAATATTATTGAAGATAAAATACGAAAGTAATCTGTTTATGATTTAAAAATAAAATAAAAATTAATTTGTATACTCCAACTAAATAGTCTCATTAATTATTACACGAATAAGGAGAGACTAGAGGTGAGTGTTATTTCAAATTCCAATTTTAAGATAACAGTAATAACAGTAACAGTTGAATTGAATTGAATTGAATTGGTCAAATGGTAGAGGAATAATTAAATTAATTTCAATTATATTTATTATATAATTTATAGATAGTATAAAAGAAATATTTATTAAATGCTTAAATTATCCATGACCATCTTATTTATTTTATGAACAAAATTTCATGTTGATGAATAATTAAACAGTTGATATTAATATAAATTTTTAGAAGTCACATCCAATAAATATGTACTTCATAACAGTTAATTAGAAGACATTATTTCTTTTGTTTCTTTTAACAGTTGGGTTTTCTGAATTTTTTTTATTTAATTATTATTTTTAAAATTTAAAACAATACTTATTAGTCAATTGTATTCTTATTAGTTTTAAATTAATAAATAATCTAATGTTATGAAAAAATAAAGAAGTAAAAAGTTTAATTTTGGAGAAATTTTCAAAACAATTAGTTTGCTTCCCAAGAAAAAAAAAAAGTAGAGATGTAATAATGTACAAAATAATAACGTCAACTGAAAATAAAAAAAATACAATAATCGAGATAAGATAAATCTATTGAATTATGAAGAAATGAGAGGAAATAGTATATAATTGATTATATTAATTATACAATAATTATGAATTACATATATTTACATTTAACTGAAACTTTGATTTTTATTAATAATTATATTTTGTAAATAATTAAAATAAATATTAAAATAATAAGTAAATCAAAAAATTAACTTAAAATTTTATATATCAAGTAAACTAATTTATTTTATATATTATTATTTTAATATATAACATTTGTATATATTAAAATTTTAAAATAAAATTTATTTTTTTAAAATTATTTTGGGGTTTAATTTATATTTTCACATTTTTATTATTTTACTAAAATATTTTAAAAATATATTAATATATAATAGAATTTATTGAGTCAGGTCAATTAAATCTAGTACAAATTTTCTACTTCTTTTTTCTTAATTTAGATAAGTTTCATTTTTTTCTCTCTTTTATTTCATTTCTTTCATTTCCCACATTCTCAATCCAAACTAACAGTTAAATATAAAGTTTTGTAGTAGAAAAATCCTAATTCTCGTAACTCTTCCCAAAAATAAAATTAGTGCACGCAACGCAATCTTTCCTTTGTTATATCATAAAGTCCCCTAAAATATTGTTTTTAGAAACTCCATTTAAAGTCAAAAGAATAGCTGAAATTGAAACACACCGACATTGGGCTATCATAAATAATTAAATTACCAATGCCACACTCTCTTAAAAACATTTAGAAAACTGGGAATACCTTCATAGGTCAAAATAAAGATAAATTCTGCAACTTACAAAAACAGTTATGAAAGATTATAAAAAAATAATAAATAAGCTTTTGGTATTTATTACGGAAATAACTTTTACTTTGAATATTTAATAACTTTTTTTAATTAAGTGTATAATAATTTAAATATTTTAGTTTATGTTATACTATTTATGCCAATTTTATTATTTTAGTATCAATCGAGTCAAAATATGTGTCAATATTCAATAATGATATATATTGAGTTATTTTTATTATTTTATTTGTAACTTACTTCTTAATATAAGGTTCTGATGAAAAAAAAAATAGGTTATGAGATAAAACAAATGTAAAATATTTTAATAATAAAATAAAACATAGGTGGCAACTGATCTAGTAAAAATAGATCCAACGTGGAGATTTAAACAAGTTAATTCCAAGTAAAATCGAGCTGATTAGATAAAAATAAGATCAAATTTATGTGAAAACAAATTAAAATAAGTTCACCTCAAAATAAGTAAATTGAATTAATTGTATTCAATATTAAATCAATTGAAGAGAGCTAGACCACATGAAACTTGATATAGGCAATTTCTTCCTTCACCTTCATAGTTTTATTTGGACTTCCATAGTTATGGTGAAAAGTCATATTTATTTTTAATTAAATCAAAAATTAAGTTTAATCTTAATTAAATCAAAAATTAAGTTTAAGTCTCTACACTCTCTATCATCTAGTATTTTAAATTCTACCATTTGAAAGTTATCATCTGAATTCATAAATGAATGTTGAAAATCAACTTTGTATTTCGAATTTTACTATTTGAAAGTGATTTTTGAATTCAGAAAATAACTTTCAAATTAAGAGTTTAAGAATTTTACTATTTGAAAATCAAATGTAGCTTTGACTTTTAAATTTAGAATACAAATTAGAGAATATTTTTGAAATAACAAAATTGACCCGAATCTAATGTATTTGTGTATCTGCATTTGGCGCGTTCTGAATGACTTTGTCCATCACTAACTGAAGGACTAATTTCAGGCCCTTACTTTACTTCTCTTGGGCCAAATTTTAGCCCGCAAAGTTCAATTAGCCTAAATAAGCATCCCCAAGAAAAGGTTAACAACACGGGTTCAGAAAATGGACAAATTATGTATTGTCATTAAGTTTAGGTCTGGAACATAAGCAGTGAAGCATAAAAGCAATGCATCCACATTAAACACTAATAGCACTGGATACTCAACACAAAACACAACAGAACAGAAAACATGCACAAGAATCTGAAATAGATTCTAGTAGTCCTCTTCCTCCTCCACACCGTCACCGGATTCAGCACCCACTTCCTCATAATCTTTCTCAAGAGCAGCAAGGTCTTCACGAGCTTCTGAAAACTCACCTTCTTCCATACCCTCACCCACATACCAGTGGACAAAGGCACGCTTGGCATACATGAGATCAAACTTGTGGTCAATGCGACCGAATACCTCGGCCACACTGGTGGAGTTGGAAATCATGCATACTGCTCTCTGCACCTTAGCAAGGTCACCTCCAGGGACAACGGTAGGTGGCTGATAGTTAATACCACACTTAAAACCAGTAGGACACCAATCCACAAACTGAATGGTCCTCTTGGTCTTGATGGTGGCAACCGCAGCGTTTACATCTTTGGGCACCACATCACCACGGTACATCAGGCAACAGGCCATGTACTTTCCATGGCGAGGATCACACTTGGCCATCATGGAAGATGGCTCGAAAGCACTGTTGGTAATTTCAGCCACTGAAAGTTGTTCATGGTAAGCCTTTTCGGCAGAGATAACTGGAGCATAGGAGGAAAGCATGAAATGGATTCTAGGATATGGGACCAAGTTGGTCTGGAATTCAGTCACGTCCACATTCAGGGCACCATCAAACCTCAGGGAAGCTGTCAGAGAAGAAATCACCTAATCCAACAGAAAAAAAATTCAATGAATCCACAGAATTGGTAATATTTACGATGAATCTCATTAATATGCAGATCATTACCTGAGAAACCAGACGGTTGAGATTAGTGTAAGTGGGGCGCTCAATGTCAAGGGAGCGCCTGCAGATGTCATAAATGGCCTCATTGTCCAAAAGCACTGCAACATCAGTGTGCTCCAAGAGAGAGTGAGTGGAGAGAACACTGTTGTATGGCTCAACAACAGAGGTGGACACCTGAGGAGATGGATAGACAGTGAAACCAAGTTTGGATTTCTTGCCATAATCAACAGACAGACGCTCCAACAGAAGAGAACCAAGTCCAGAACCAGTTCCTCCACCAACAGCATTGAAGACCAAGAACCCCTGGAGTCCAGTGCAGTTGTCAGCAAGCTTTCTGATGCGGTCCAAGCACAGATCAACGATCTCTTTCCCAACTGATATAGATTACAAACAATAAATGTAAGAATTTATAATACCCACTTGTGATATTATAAAAATTCACATATAATACTATGTTGCGACTCACTGGTATAATGGCCACGGGCAAAGTTGTTGGCGGCATCTTCTTTGCCGCTGATGAGCTGCTCTGGGTGGAAAAGCTGACGGTAAGGTCCAGTCCTCACCTCATCAATCACAGTAGGCTCAAGATCCACAAAAATGGCACGAGGCACATGCTTTCCAGCACCTGTCTCGCTGAAGAAAGTGTTGAAGGCGTCGTCACCACCTCCAACTGTTTTGTCACTTGGCATTTGACCATCGGGCTGCATAAAAGTTATAAACATCAGCTCTCGATACATTAATACTTTTCATTATTCCTCGATTAAGTATATTCCAGCTTCTTAAAGTACAAAGCTAAAAAACTGCCAACAACGAATGAAACCAGAAGCACGGACATTATATCTAACTGCTAAAAGAACTCTCTAATCAGAATGACTTGCAAGCTTCACGTGTAGATCCAGAAAATAGAGAGCGAGACCACATTATAACTTCAAATAACAGGCATAAACAGGCCATATCACTACTAGTATGGATCTACAACCGAATTAGATTTGGAAAACGGATCTGGCAAAATAAACACTTGAAAACCCAAAAACAAAAAGAGAACAGGTCTTCAAAATAATAAAAATTAAGTTCAAAAAACTACGGATCAAAGAAAAATAAGTAAACGGATGAAATTGAAAAAGAAAATGGTAAAATTTCATTAGATCTGAGAAACGGGTATTTGCATCGACAACAGAATTACACGAAAGAAGACTATACGACACAGATCTGAATGAAAATTTAAAAAAAAAAATGTGGAGATGGAAGACTCACCCCGATGCCGTGTTCAAGACAGTAGAGCTCCCAGCAAGCATTTCCGACCTGGATACCAGCCTGACCAATGTGGATTGATATGCACTCTCTCATTTTCGCAGATTAAAACACGCGAATTTGAAACGAATTAAGAAGAGCGTAGAGAGGAAGAAGAAATGAAGAAGAAAGGCGTTTATGAAGACGCCTTCTTTGAAATCTGGATGAACGATTTTGGATTGCGGATTCCTTTTATAGGGAGATAAATGGGGTTGCTGCGCTGTCATTGTCTCTAACCAGGGTTGGTTCACGGTGCGCAAGCAATGGTTGAGCTGTCTGCATCCCATGTAACCCAACTTCGTAACCATGGTTAGTTCCCATCCTTTTTATTTTTTGAAATTTAAATATATTTTTTGCCGCCCGAGGCCAGTCCAAAACTCCCGTTGTACTGGACTGAATATTAAAAAAAAATACCCACCTGACAAAAGCGAACAACGGTAAGAAAATTTAATTTAAATAGATAGATAGATGAAAATTTAATTTAAATAGATAGATAGGTGAAAATTTAATTTAAATTTAATTTATTTTAAATTGTCTCCCTGCTATTCCTCTTTTTTAGCATTAGTAACTCATGAACTCACACTTTCCTTAGGTAAAGGAGAAAATAAATAGGTAGATGAGAACAAAAATTAAAAAATAGAAAAAAGTTATAACTTATTTTGTTGAAGAAAAAATGTGTGAAAATAAAGTTATACTTATTTGATTTGGAAAAAATATATATGCACATCAAATAAACTTACTAGTCCATGTTGTTGCAACTTCATGTCAGCTTTATCTTTCCACTTGGTCTATATTCCTTGTTTATATTTAAAGTAAGGTTTAACACCGCTTTCAATCCTAGTATATTTTGTAATTACTCAATAGTCTTTTAGTTTTTTTTTACTTAATATAATCTCCAATTTTATTAGAATAATTTAATTTAATTTCTTCCATTAATTGTCTTGATATCATTAAGATAGATAGAATTTATGCATGATGTCCTGTCACCTAAACCAAATTTTTAAACACATAATAAAAGTTGAACATTTAGAAATAGACCAAATTGAGTCGTTCTGTCAAAATTTAAGATTACGTTGAATCGGAAAAATAACACTCAAAAACTACGTTAAGTAATTGCAAAAAATGTGGGGAACAAAAATAATATTAAACCTTAAAGTAACAAAAGTACGAGTTTTTTTTTACTATAACGATATTGATGTTGTATTATTCTTTCCTACTGTATCTTACTGCTTGAGGAGGCATTTCTTGGGAACTCCTTGAGGAAGCCGTGACTGTGGATAATGATAGAATGAATCAAGTTTAATCTAAGTTTTTATCCAACTTAATTAAATTAGACTTAGCTTTTTAATTTAACAAGTCGATTCAATATGTCTTAATATATATATAAAATAATGATAATATGTCATGTATAATATGTCTTATTTATTTATTATAAGTTGAATTAGATTGAATTTATCAAACTTAGAATATATAAACTTGTTCAACCCAATTCTAATTGAATGGGTTAATATACCTCTCGTTTTTCTAATTTCCCTACCATTTCTTCTCCCCCTCCCCCTTTCTGTAGTAAAATACTTTTGCAAAACCAGAAACTCTAGTGTCCAAGTTATTTCATCTATGCAGTAACACTGCACTTAAAAACAAACACAATTTCCACTCCAATCATTCTACAAAAAAGTCCATGCCTGAAGATTACTTCCCTTTAGCCATATTTCAATTCTTTGTTCTTTGTATTTTCCTACACTATGAGCAGTTTGATGGAGGCGATTTATAATGTATACACTCAAACTTTGAACATCACATTTCATTCAATCATAACAATTACTGGAGAGATTCACACTTCCTTTATGGAGGCTGGATTTCACTTCAGTCCAGTGTCCATGTCAAATACAGCAGCAGCCTCTTGTTTCAGTAATTTTGACACTTGGTTCAGCAAAAGTACTGATAGCTATAAGAAGTCATGCTCAAACAAGAGACACTATGACTATAAGATAACAAACAATGGAGAACCCATTACTCCATGACATTAATGGTAAAGAGCTGCTTTATAATTAAACTGATAGCCTAATGCATGACAAAAATAGAAGTAGAATAACCAAAAGAAAAAGAAAAAGTATGCAAAAAATAGTCAGTTCAGAATGTCTGACGTCCCATTTAGTTGAGTAGGCAAAAAGTAGTTTAGTAGTTACCAATACAAAGTAAACCTCCACCCGCAAAAAAGAGGTAACACATGCACAGTGCTCTATTTTGGCTCATGATATTCCTTCCCATTTGCAAGAATCAAGATACAATGTCACCACGTAGTTCATGCACTTCATTGTCCATCATCCTACTATCTATGAAGTTAAATTATTACACTTACACATCACACTGCTAGCATGCCCTACAAACTAAAACTAAATTTGACTCGCTTCTAAGAAGTTTGGATTCACCATTTATCAAAACATGTTTAAGTTCAAAACCAAGTATGAAATATAGGATCGCACAAACGAATCATTATCGTAAATAACTACCCCTGGCACCACGCCAATGTTTTCTTTCTGCGGATAGGAATCGTGCGCAAACAATAACTTTTTCTAATGTCATAACATACCATCCTCATATGGTCAATTGGCTATGTTAGTAAGAAACATCACAACATTCAAATCACTTTATATTAATGACGTTATATACTGCTCTACTGTACTACAGTAATATGTACAAAGCAAAAACATGAGGTCCATACATTGTTGGAGAAAATAATCCGAGACAGTTTTATACATATGCTGGAACAGAGTTAGGCTTTGCCTTGGCATAAATTGGAAGACATGAACCAAAGCTAACACGCACAAAGACTGAAAAACAACTATGTCCTGACCACATATTTGGAATACTATCATCTTAACCAAAACATATAACTACACAAGTAAAACCGACTAAAAATTATGATTTCCCACCAGGAAAAAAAAAAAAACCGACAAACAATACTTACAAACATTATTTATTCAAAAACCAGACACTCGTGATGCACTAACTTTGCAACTTATTTTCTAAACAACTAAGGAGAAAATAGGTGAGCCATACCAAGGTTTGGGTCCCAGCACTTCACTTCATTGATGAGGAGAACTTAGCATTATGGATTGAAATCTCTCAGATTACACGGAGGAATGATAATCCGGCTTGGTTGGTATCTAGGGAATGCAACACCATAGACTGGCTGCACACCATATTCTCCACCCCAAATTGGAGCAGGAGGCATTCTAAAGGGGTTCGGTGGGAGAATAAAGTGTCTTGAAATCCCATGTCGTCGAAAAGGAACCCCTTGGGACCTCTTTTTTGTTTCCCAGGACACAGCAAACAAATCCTTGAAAAGCCACCCTCTAGTCTCTCCTTGTCCAAACTCCTCCAAATACTACTTCTTCCACAACTCATTGCTAGTGGACAAGTATCGCAACTCTGAACAGGTGCAAGCTACTTTGGCCAAATCAACACCAGGAAGACGCTCCAAAATCAAGAGCTTAATCTCCATCGGTAACCGCATGAAACAAGGTGGAAGCTCCAATCCAGCCTTTTCACAAAGATCAATCAACAGTGGCAATGCAAGCCTATCTTTCACCAACTTCCACATTTCAAAAACTTCGTTCCCAAAGATAATTTCTTCCCCATCATTAACACTGCCTTTAGATTCAGAATTTGCCAGCATCAACTCTAATGGCCTAACATATTTACGTCTATCCAAACAAACATAATGCAACCTCGAGCCAGTATCATCAGACAACGACCCACAAACATTCACAAAATGCCCCAATGTCTGAAATCTCAAATTCACACTATGAGAAGCACCATTAACCAGAATTTCAGGCAGGGCATACCTCAACGATATCATTGAAGAAGACGCCGAAGGAGAATCATCAAGAAGGTGAAAACAACTAACCGCCATACCCGAATCCTTGTCGATTCTAACAAACCCAGATTCAAGAACCACACCGTCGACCGTAAACACTAACAACTTGAAATCACTAACGTTGTTTCCGAGGGCTTCTTTTAGAACACTTTTCACAAAGAAAGGTTCTGAATTGGTACTCACCGCCACCGCCTCATCAGATCCATCAACCATTTCGACGGTTTCCACCTCCGCAGGGTCCAAAGTCGGACACTTTTCAACGGCGGGGGTCGAGGGGGAATCGCCGGTGAGCATTTCCGGCGAGTTTTGGACGGTGGGTCGGTCGCGGGAAGCGGTTTCTGGCTTGTGGGGGAGGGTTTCGAGGGAGAAGGCGGTGGGGTTGAGAGAGTAGAATATGAGGTCGCCGGCGGCCACGCCAAGGGAGTGGAGAGAGTCGTTTGGCGAAGAGGCGCGAATTTCGTCCTTTCTGTTGAGGGAAAGGTGCAGAGAAGAGGAAGAAGAAGAAATGGTATGAGAAACGGTGTCGATGAGTTGCTGCAGAGAACATGAATTGGGGACTTCGATTTTGAGGGTTTCTTTGGATTCCAAGGATCTGAGTCTCAGTTTCATCGTGTTTGATTCTGTGTCGCTACTTCTTCCTGCCTCGGTTCTTCTTTGATGGGAGAAGGGAGAAACGTTTTGTGTCTCGCACACACTGCTTCAATTCGTTGACGGATCTTTTATATCTATCACGCTTTACCTGTGTGAGCGTCGAAAAATAAACAAACATGAATAAATCCATTTTATTATATATAATAATACTATCTGAATTTTTTTAGTTTACATATATATAAATTATAAATTGAGTTAAAAATATTACCCGAACAAATTGTCACGAGTAAAAATTAGTTTTTAAAACTGATATGAAATAGCTATTACACGTGTGAATATGATTTTTATTATTGTAACCGTTAGTGTCAAAACAATAACTTCATGGTTATCATATTGTCATGTTTTAATATTATAAAGAAGAGAACTAAAAAAATAATTATGTACACCGGTAGACCTTCTTTATCAAATATCACTAACAATTTTAATAATTAAGTACAAAATATATTAAATAAATTTTAATTTTCTAACATAATTAACATAATTTTAAAAAAAAAAAAAAAAATAAGATGAGAAACTTCATTATTAAGAAAATATTTATTTTCTATTTATAATCTGCTACCTATAACCTACTACCTATAATTTGTTACCTATAACTTGTTGTATATAACCCGATACCTAAATCCTACTACTTATAACTTGGTATCTATAATCTGATACCTATAACCTGCTACCTATAACCTGCTATTTATAATCTGATACCTAATGCCTATAACTTGGTACCTAAAACCTAATACTTATAACTTGTTACCCAAAACCTAATACTTATAACTTGTTGTCTATAACCTGATACCTAAAACCTACTACTTATAACTTGCTACATATAACCTGTTACTTATAACTTGATACTTGTAACCTGATACCTATAACATGTTACCTATAACCTGCTACCTATAACATGTTACTTATAACCTGCTACCTAATACCTATAACTTGGTACCTAAAACCTAATACCTATAACTTGTTACCCAAACCCTAATACTTATAACCTGTTGTCTATAACCTGATACCTAAAACCTATAACCTGGTACCTAAAACCTACTACCTATAATCTGTTACCTAAAACCTAATACCTATAACTTGTTAACTAAAACCTAATACTTATAACCGGTTACATATAACCTACTACTTATAACATGTTACATATAACCTGCTACATGTTACATATAAACTATTACATGTTACCTATAACCTGCTACCTGCTACCTGCTACATGTAACCTGTTACATGTAACCTGCTACCTGTAACTTGCTACCTATAACCTGTAACCTGCTACATGTAACATGCTACATCTAACCTGCTACCTGCTGCCTGTAACCTGCTATCTGCTACCTGTAACTTGTAACCTGCTACCTGCTACCTATAACCTGTAACCTGCTACCTGTTACCTATAACCTGTAACCTGCTACCTGCTACCTGTAACCTGTCACCTGCTACCTATAACATGTAACCTGCTACATGTTATCTGCTACTTGCTGCCTGTAACCTGCTGCCTATAACTTGCTACCTGTAACCTGCTACATACTACATGTTACCTATTACATGTTACCTGTTACCTGCTACCTGTAACCTGCTACCTACTTCCTGATACATGTAACCTCTAACCTGCTACTTGTAACCCATAACCTACTACCTGATACATATAACCTTTAACATGCTACCTATTACCTATAACCTGTAACCTGCTACCTGTAACTTGTAATCTGCTACCTGTAACCTGCTACTTGCAACATGCTACCTGTTACTTGTAACCTGCTACCCGTTACCTGCTACCTGTTACCTGTTACCTGTAACTTGCTACCCGTAACCTACTACATGTAACATGCTACCTGCTACCTGCTACCTGCAACTTGCTACCCGTAACTTGTTATTTGTAACCTGCTACCTGTAACTTGTTACCTGCTACTTGCTACATGTTACCTGCTACCTATAACCTGTAACCTGCTACCTGCTACTTGTTACCTACTGCCTGTAACCTGCTACCTATAACCTGTAACCAGTAACTTGCTACCTGCTACCTGTAACCTGCTACCTGCCACCTACTACCTGTAACCTGCTACATGTTATCTGTTAACTGTTATCTGCAACCTGCAACCTGCAACCTGCTACCTATAATCTGTAACCTGTAACATGCTACACGTAACTTATAACTTGCTACTTGCTACCTGTTACCTGCTTCCTGCTACCGGCTACCTACTACCTGTAACCGACTACCTGCTACCTGCTATCTACTACCTGTTACCTGTAACCTGCTACCTGGTACCTATTACCTGCTACCTGGTACATTTTACCTGCTACCTGTAACATGCTACCCGTAACCTATTACCCGCTACCTGCAACCTGCTACCTGTAACCTACTACCTGTAACCTGCTACCTGTAACCTGCTACCTGTTACCTGTTACCTGCTACCCACTACCTGCTACCTGTAACCTGTTACTTGCTACCTGTAACCTGTAACCTACTACATTCTACCTGCTACCTGTAACTTGCTACCTGCTACCTGTAACCTACTATCTGTTACTTGCAACCTGCAACCTGCAACCTGCAGCCTGTAACCTGTAACCTGTAACCTGCTACCTGTAACCTGCTACCTGTAACCTGTGACCTGTAACCTGCTACCTATAACCTATAACCTATTACCTGCTACCTGTAACCTACTACCTGCAACCAGCTACATGTAACCTGCTACCTGCTACTTGTAACCTGAACTGCAACCTGCTACCTATTACCTTCTACCTGTTACCTGCAACCTGCTACCTATAACCTGCTACCTGCCATCTGCAACCTGCAACCTGCTACCTGTAACCTGTAACCGACTACCTACTACCTGTTACCTACAACATGTAACCTGCTACCTGCTACCTATTACCTGCTACCTGCTAACACAATGAACATCATTATATTAAAACAATTACGCCATATGTTGTTTCATTATGAGGACTTACAAATCACTAATCTTAATTTGTCACTAATATAAAACTAAGCAAAAGGAATATAATAATGAAGAAAAAAAATAATAGGATTAAGATGAGAAACTCCTTTAACAAACCCTAGGAAAATATATATTTTCTAATCCCTTCACATTTTCCGCAACAATGTCGACATCATAAAGCATTCATCCTCCCTGTCGACGCCACATCAACAATAACATCAAGATAGTCTACAAAACTTACATTGGCGGTCCAATTAAAGTGTTCCTTGTCATAGGTCCTTCATCATCTCTCCCTTTTTTTCTTAATTTCTTTATAAATTTGTTCTTAAACGAGAAAGAAGGTCGTGAACATCCATGCAGCACATTTGACAATCGCGGGTATCGAAACTATGTACTTGTGCAAAATCTTAATGTTTTTATTTATTAAAGTAACGATTTTAGATAATCTACTTCTCTATCTTCTTTCTCCTCTTTCGCCTCTACTAGCGGCATGAAAATGAAAAACAGAGTAAAAATAAATAAAAATGAGGAGCATGAACAATTAAATAATCTGAATTTATACAACCTGCGTTCATTGATTATAACAAAATAAACAACAATTTAGTCTCTTTATCTCAAACTTCTCTCAAACTTTTCTTTTTTATGAAGATTCTCTTCTCAAAGTTTTCTTTTGTAGTGTGTTTTTTTTGTCAGTTATAGGAAGTTAAGTAACTGCCTATCAAACCAATTCAAAAGTTAAACTTGACTCATTCTTCTCAAATAATAAATGTGGTGCACTTCTCTTAGACAACTTTTTTCAAAATTAATATTATTTATTTTTTAGTTTTAAATTTAAGTAATTATAAAATAATTTTTTAAAACCAAAAAACTGTTTTGTTAATTGTTGAAATTACAAAATGATAAAATAACCAAAATAAAATAATAAAATAAAATATTAATAAGAATAAAATAGAAATAAATTTGTAACAATAAAAAAGAGTTATAATGGGAAATTCTTTTTACTTATATGAGGTCTTTCTGCATATTATTATTCTAAAGAAATAAAATTGTTGTTAACGAAATTTTTATTAATTTATACCAATAATCAAATTGTATAAAACATATTATTTGTAATTTGTTAAAAATTTTAAAAATTACAAATTTTATTTATTATTTTCTTATTTTTTAATTCAAACGGACAAAAAGGCAAAAAAAAAATTGAGAGAAGTGTAAGAAAAAAATAATGAAACGAAAAAAAGAAAGAAAAAAAAATATATATAAACGATTAGAAAATAGATATTTTATTGGGTTTGTTCGTGGAATTTCTTATCTTATTTTTTTCTCTTTTTTTTCATTATTATATTATTATTTTTTAGTTTTATATCAGTTATTAGCAGGTTTTAATTTGAATATCAAACAGTTTCGTGAACTTGAAAACTGCTTAGTGGAAGGGGCTATTACTAAATCACCAGATAATTCTTCCGATAGAATAATATAATCAACTATATTAGAGATTAGAGAGGTAAAATAGGAAAAAAAAATTGTACACAAAAACAATTTCAAAGGGAACTTCTTTATGTATAGATTATTATAAATATTATAGATAGATTATAAATAATGACAAATTTGGTATATGTACACGAAAAATAATTATATATTTTTTTCTTAATTATTAATTATAAATAATATTTATTTTTAAAATAAATTAGTTAATCATAACTAGGTCGAATATGTTTTCCCCCACAATAATTTTTTTAAATATTAATTATTCTAAAATTTAAAGATATGTTTTAAAAATATATATTTAAATTTTAGAAGAACAAAAATAATATATATTTAAAAAAAAATTATCCATTATATTGTTAGTTCATTTAATTTTTAATCGGTAGATTTTTATATTTCATGTGATTCTCAAATTTTTATATTTTTCCTTCTTGAATAAAAACATCTAAAAGTCAATCTTAATTAAAAGTTACGAGGAAGTTGAATATTAATTGACCATTAACTTAGTCTTTTGAATCAACTTTATTGAAGTAACCAAGCATGTGTGTTTCCGTTGTAGTAAACCTTGTGCTTGGATATAATTTTTTAAACTTTTAGGATATTTAAATGCATTAAATTTTAATTAATATAATTTTAAATTATTTTATTTAAAGAATTAAATTTAAATTTATCATAGAGATACAAAACTCATTTAAGCAACTTTTGACGTGGTTCACAAGATCACAAACAATCTCTTTAATGCATAAGATATTTGTAAACTTGATACTTAAACTAAGCATTAATGAATGTTGTTATCATTTTTAAAAATTCTCTTTTCTCAACAGTTTTTTTTTTAATGTGAAAGAATATGTTTGACGGTGATAATAAGTATTCCCAACTAGTTGGTTCCCTTATATAACAAATCAAAATATGCAAAAGAGATTATTTTATTTCGAAGGATATACAATATATAATTTCGACAAGTAATTCTCTACCTTAACTCTTGTGGCTACCATTTCTTTTGACAGTTATGTCAAAAATCATACTCTGAGAAATTTTTATACAAAATCTAGTATAATGTATTTTGGTACAACTTCATGCATCAATAATGTTATCATGATCCTTTGGGTCTCTTCTTTAATCTTTGGTATTTTTGCATCAATAATGTTATCATATATTTTGGATCACATAATTAGTAATTATTTTTTAAGATAATAGTAACATATGTGTATGAGGTAGTCCACATTTTAAAATTCACTGACATAAATTTAACTTTTTACCTTTTCAAATACTTATTTATTAATCACATATTCTTTAAAATTGAAAAAATTTTGGTCAATTTTTTTTTCTGAGTAAGTCAAGATCGTGTGTCATTGTAAGAAAAATATAAGGTTTATCATCATAAATAACAATTGTCATATTATCGTGATAATATTGTCTTGAGTCTCTTGTATTTCTTAATATTTTTCTTTAAAACTAACAAAATATAATAATTAATGGATTTTTAATAAAACATTTTACTTTAAAACTAACAATATATAATAATTAATAAGCAACCATCAAACTTCTTATATAATTCAATCCAAATTAATAAGAAAAAATATTTTTAAATTGCATTCTATATCCAAATATAAATCATAATTTTGTAAACGCAAAACATAATTTTTTTAAACATCGTAAGTATTAAGTATGAAATTTGAATCAATAAAATAAAATAGAGATGATTAGCATAAATCTTAGATTCAATACATAGAAGTTTGTTGGTTACATTCAATCCCAATAGCAAACACTTGTGAAAATCATATAATTGATCTGGGAAACATTTTTTTCAATGACTTTAATAAGTTATTTCTCAACTCCATATTTTTCCAGAAACTTGATTTTTTCAATAACATGTTTACATTGCTAAAGGTTGTATGAACTCACATTATTTGTTGGAGTCAAATTCTCTCACTTCTTTTATCTCATTATTATGCAACAGTGCCTTTGTGATACTACATTGGCCAATCATATGTCTATGTTTTGGAGCACACATCCCATAACGTTTTGAATGGTTGAATAACATAAGATGGAAGAATATAATTCATAAAAGAGAATAATTTATATGTTTCAACACCATTATTAAATCTTCCTTTGTAATAATAATAACTTTGATTATATAAAGCTTTCTCTTATTACCTTAAATATGTTTTAGTTGTTTATCATGATAAGATATAGATGATAATATTACTAGAAAATTATTAAATAAAAATAAATTTTATAAAATAAAAATAATTAGTTATTATATTGATTAAATTAAATACTATTTTATAAAATAAAAAAATTATTGATTTTTAAATTATTTTTTATTATTAATAAGTTTATAAATTAGTATATAATTAACTATTAAAGTTTTAATTATTAATTATTTAAATTTTAAATTTATGGGACATGCAATTTTCTCATTCTAATAATATCTACTAGTGAAAGTATACTTGTTTATTTCAATACATAATAACATCACAAAAGTTGTAAGTGAGGTGTTTATTTACTTTGAAATCCTCTAATTGTATAATTTTTTTAAGATTCCAAGCTGATTGTATATAATGACTTATTTTAAAGAATAATAATGAAATTACAAAGAAAAGTACACATAATTACCAGAGAAAATAAATGGGCGGAAGATATGAAACATATAACATTTTATTTTATATTATTAAATACTTATAAAAATTACAATTTTTTTTCCATTTTTTCAGTTTATTTAACCTTATACATTTTTGACCCTTTTGTCATTTCTATTTCACTTCGAAGTCTAAGATTATTATTATTTATCTAAATATGTGGGAGTTTGTAATAGATATGAAACATGAAAAAAATTAAAAGTTTTTATTTAAATAATAAACGTGATGGAATATTGATAAAAGTTGTAAGATTTTATCAGTGTTGGGATTTAGAGAAGCTGAGCTTCGAGATTTTTTAAAGTAAATTTTAATATTTTGATTAATGAGTTTTAAGTAGATGTTTGAAATAGAAAATGAGTATTTAAAGGTCATAAAAAGTCAAATGATTTAACTTTTAAAATGTTTTTTCAATATAAAAAGATTACATAATTTAATTTAAAAAAAGAATTAATGGGCCATGAGTCCACGACCCGTTTCTCTGAGCCCTAAGAAAAGAAAAGCAGAAAATAAAAAGGAGAGAGAAAAGGTTTTGGTTTGGGAAAAATAATTAATTAAGATATAAAGAGGGACACTTACCATTACCAAGGTAACAGCATAGTCTTCTTGTATTGTCTCCTCATCTCGTTCACTGTAAAATCCCCATTACCATTTCATTCAGCACCCAATCGCAGGCATCAACCTAATATATTGGTACGTATGTCTCATCTTTTCCTCAATTATTCTCCGTACCCTCACTTTATGCCACCCTCGTTTCTTCTTGCAACCTAATTTCCCTTACCCACGGTCCAAAAAGATTCAGTATCGGAACTTTCTCATCCACACAACTTCTCTGTCGGTCAATTTTGAGGCACATTGTTTTGGGTATCTGTTTCTGTGTAATTTTTTAAATTTCAATTTATGGGCACACGAAACTTGTAATTTTTTTTTTCAAGATGATATCTTTGGGGTTCCTAAGATACTGATAACTATATACTCTTTTGACTGCATTAGTGTGTGGAGGGTTCTCTGCTCAGATGTCAAATAATCCGCAATTTCCAGGTTTACAGGTAGAGTATATCTTGAACTATGAACTTTGGTTTTCGGCTGTCTCTTTTGTTTTAATGCGTTTTGTTTTTGTTATGAAAGCCTCTTCGGCCTCCTATTACCGGTTCAGTGGATCCTCCCCGCAATTATGCTCCACCTATGCCTGTTCAAGTAATGCGTTTCTTTTTTCCTGTGATTGTATTGGCTCTATGTCAAATTATTAGTTATCTTAAGCAACTTATCTGTTTGTGCAGTTCCGACCTGTTGTTCCTGCTCAGCAGCCACAACAGTTCATTTCCATGCCTTCTCAACATTACCAGCATCACCAACATCAACCTGTTGGTCCTGGTGGTGTTCCCATGATTGGTGTTGGAATGCCTCCACAAAATCAACAGCCCCAATTTTCTCAACCAATTCAACAGTTGCCCCCAAGGCCTAGTCCGCAGTTACCACCCCCATCACAGGCAATTCCAATGCCGGTTGCGCGCCCAAACATGCACATGCCTTCTGAATCAATGATGCCTCAGCCTGATTCTCAAGCTCCAAATGGTTACACACCAGGTGTAGGTGGTCCGGGAATGGCACTGTCGTCATCATATACGGTAAAGTCTTGGCCTGTATGTTGCATTTGTAGTGGGTAAGCTAAAACTCCTATATGTGAATGCTGATTTGAAGATTGCCATTACACAGTTTGCAGCACCCACTTATGGTCAAGTGCAGACAAATTTTAATTCTGCCGGGCAATTCCAACATGTTCCTCAAATTCATGCTCTCACGGGTTCTTCGTCCCAAAGCATTACCACTGGGACAACTCTTCAGAGCAATGGTGGAGGACAGCCTTTAATTACAACTGTCATACCTTCGGTATGAATCTTACTTATTTTTGACATAACATGGATTCAGTGTTTTGCCTCATCTATAAGTAGAATTTCATGCAGATTGAATTTCTGTCTTTCAGGCTACCGTTGTCCAGCCACAGCTTGCTAAGAATGGTTCCACAGATTGGATTGAGCATACCACTTCTACAGGAAGAAAGTAAGTGATTTGAATATTTGCTTGTATTCTTAGGTTACGATGCTCATTATATTGCATATTCTTCAAATAATTTATGAACATTATGGCATGTCGCCGGATCCGTGTAGCCAATTCTATCAAGTGGGAAATGGTCTTGTTGTTTTTGATTACTAGGTGAATGAAAAAAAATAATATATACTGGTATTAAGAATTGTTTTATTTGAGGTACTCAAGATATTAACTGTGTACTGGTTTGATTTTGGCCAAGGCATGGATCTTGTTAACTGAGATCCGAGTTGTATGGACGGTTTCTTTCTGGTGCAGTGCAGTAAACATGGGTTGGTATATGTAAAGACACTTTGATATTCGAGTCAACAAATATTTTGGCAAATTAATGATAAGCAATAGTTGCATCAGTTAGTGGGACATGTGTCGTTACTTGATTGGATGTCAGTCTTTGAGCCTTGCCACAAATATGACAACAATTGTGGGGTTTTTTGTTGCAATAATGAAAATTTAGATTTTTGGCTGGGGTTCCACTTTTACCTTTGTTTGAAGGTGGAAAAGTTGTTTTGCCCCTCAATGTCCATGTATATATTGGAATACATGGTGAAAATGACACTCTGGCCATAGATTTCAATTGCCATGATTGCAACGTGAAATCCCACAATTGCAGTCATAACTGCTGCGAGGGTTGAAAATGACATTCAATCGAGAAATAACATGCGCCCCACTAATTGGCATATTTACTGCTAATCATTAAATTACAAAGTTTCTGTTAACTCAGAACGTTGCAGTGTCTTTGTAACCTACCTCTGCCGCATCTTAGGCTTACTGTAAAGGAAGGCAACTGTCTGTCAACTTGAATCTAGGTCATCCGAAGGCGCACAACAGTCAGTCAACTCAGATACAAAAATTAGAATAATGTGGTATCATGGTTAAATATAAACTAGGGGTTGGTAAAGCGGGATTAGGTTTTAATTTAGTCAATATTTCTGGGTTTCTAGATATTATTTGTCCACAAGTTTAATTGTATGAGTTTTCAATTAATTTTGCAGATTTTATTACAATAAGAAAACTAAAGTATCTAGCTGGGAGAAGCCTTTTGAATTGATGACGCCTATTGAGGTTAGTCGTGCGATTGGTTTCGTTATCATTTTGTTAAACGACTTGTTATTCATACCCCTGGATCTTTTATTTATTTGGTTCTGCCAATGTCACGATGTATATATCTCTCTTGGTCAATTCACTGTATCAGCTGAGTCAACTTATTCAAGTATTGTTATGTGCTTTCTATTTGTCCAAGTCTGGTGAAAATAATCTGCTCCATTAGCTCATTCATTACTGAACTGATTTTCTCTCAGGCAGGCAACCATCAATCTTGACTTTTACGTCTTGTTGTAAGGTCAGTGTTGTGATAAATGCCGGTTGGGCTGTCTGATATCAACTTTTTTTGTTTTCCTTGGGTGATGCTCTAGAAGAATTTTCTATTCCATTTTTTTTAGTCTAGAATAGAAATTCCGTTCTATAAATCAGAAAGAATGACAAAAGACTGTTGATGTTCTCCTACATTTATTTTCACTATCCAATATTAAAACACTTTTTATTTGTCTAGGATTATTTCTTTATGTTTGGGGCATTTAGTAATGGTTTGTTGACTTCTTACTCATGATTGCTTATGTTTGTTACTTCGATATATTTTGTTATTTGTTTAAGCTTCGGAAAAGAAAGTGCCGTTTCTTTCCTATTCCTGTATGTGTGAATCTTTTTTACTTTTAAAGGGATTTCTTCTGATTATGATTATTTCTTTCATTTTTACTTCATATCCATTGGTGGACAATACATAGATTATATTGTTACATTAAATAAGGAGAATTGTAATATTGACTTGACTTCTTATTCTACCCTTTTCTTTTTATGATAAAGTGTCAATTGGATCAAGGGTGTCAAAATCAAGATCATACCTAAGGTTAGGAGGGGGCATAAATCATGCTATCATAGCTTGGATCAAATGATTCTACCAAAAATATAAATTATATTTTAAAAATAACAAGGAAAACAACCTTAACATCTCTACTAAATTTAATTTATGTAAACTTAAATTGAAAATTCATAAGGTCAATATACTCAAACTCTAAATTCACTACTCAACAATTTCAAGTATAAAAGACAGTTTCTTTTTTGTAAATATTGAACATATGGTGATTATCTTTTAGTATCAGTGCAGACAATTCAAAATTCTTTTAATGCCTTTAGGACTTCATATCTTTCAATTTTACCTTATTGAAATCTGCATGTGTGACTCCCATAGCTTTAAGGTGCTTACAGGTACATGCTGTGCTACTCTATTGAGAGGTAGGTGATGCCGTGGGTCTTTGCTGGTTGCTCTACCTATATTGCTTGAATGTTAGAAAATTCTATCATTGCATTACTGTCGTGATGATTAATTCCTTTGTCATGGATGTTCTCATGATTTATTAATCTTGTCACTTGATAAAATGAGCATCACGTGCTTCTAAATCTATGCACGACTTTTGGTACTTGCATCCTATCATCAGTTTCAAATATCATGATTTGTAAAAGATGAAGTAAATGTCTTTGAGGCATTTTTTTTGTCCAAATTCTAAAAGAATGTTTCCAATCTTCATTTGTGTGGAAGAAGTGTATTGTTAGAACCTGGGTGTTGATTTTTGTTGTATTACTATGGCTCACACCTTGGAGCTCTGGTTTTCTGCTATGGCAGCAATCTATTAGGTTGCCTTCTATTTCCTCTCTGCAGTGTTTACTGGTGTATGATTTTAGGATCTTAGAAAGATTACTGTAAATAATATTTGTAAAAGAAATTTACAGGTGCATTTATTTATGGACTTTTGGTATGAATGTAAGGTGTAGTTACATAATGAAGATTCAGATCATCATGTGCACTACCTATGACTCCTTTAGTACTCCTGTCTATACACAATATGCTCTGTTGGGAGGATTGTGATTATCAAGATGGACATTGACAACATTGCTGGTGAAATGGTTTGGTTCACTTGGATTTTTCTATTAATATTATGCAAGTAGGAAACATGTAAAAAGGTGTCTGATTCTAGGATCTTCGAAGGTTACTGTGAATGATATTTGTAAAAGAAATTTACAGGTGTATTTATTTAATGGACTTTTGGTACAAATGTAAGGTGCAGATGCATAGCGAAGGTTCAGATAGTCCTATCTATACAAAATATGCTCTGTTGGAAGGACTGTGATTAGCAAGACAGACTTGACTACGTTGCCAGTCAAATGATTTGTTTCACTGGATTTTCTTTGACTATTGTGAAAATAAGTGAATTAAAAATAAACAACTTGGAAGCAGACTTCCAATCAGCATTAGTACTAAATATTTATAATAAATAGACATTTCTCACAGAGGTTTCATGATTGCAGGATACTATCTAAGCAATATATGACTTCTGAAATTTATGGATATGCAGATGTGACCAGTTTTTGGAAATACTTAAATCATTTTTTATTTGCTGAAGTTCATAACACAAGAATATGGGACTGGACTAATAGAAACTACAAATTTCATGAAACATCACTTCACTTTTTGCTGCTTAGAAATTAGAAAAATATAACAAGAGTCGAATAGGTTTGTTGTCACTGTTTGGTGTGAGTTGGTTAGTTAGTTTTTATCCTTTACCTTGCCCATTTATTTTCTGGATTTGATGTTCTCTCTTCTCTCACATTCTTGCTTTCTGAGACTTGAATTTCTAATTTTTCTAATTTATAATCTTTCTTTTGAAAAGAAATATCTTTATGAGAAATGATCCACAAATTGCTTTCCTTTTTATTTTGTTAGAGGGTGGATGAATCAACAAACTGGAAGGAGTATATTAGTCCCGATGGACGAAAGTGGGTGTTAGTTTCATTAATGTCTTTCTCCCTTCTATTTTTAATATTCATTTCTGATTTTATATTTAATGAAATATTCTGTAGGTATTTCTACAACAAGGTCACAAAGGAATCTAAGTGGTTAATTCCTGAGGAACTGAAGGTTTCCACCATTGCAAGCAATGCTCTTTCAAAATTCTTCCTGTTATTTTCTGCCTTTAAATTTTGAACTAATTTTTTTCTGCAAATTATTTCCTTGAAGTTGGCCCGTGAGCAAGTTGAAAAAGCAATTGTCAGTGGACCACATTCTGAGGCATTACTCAATTCTCATACTCAACCCTCTCCGACACCTTCTGTGGCTGAAGCAACACTAAATGCAGATAATATATCTTCAACCAGTCAAGGAGAGCCATCAAGTCCTGTTTCAGTTGCTCCAGTTGTTACTACATCCACAAGTATTCAACAATCTGAGATGCCTCCTGGACCATCTACGTCTCCTTCTGCAACCCCTATAACTGGAACAAAAGTGGATGAACTCGACGCACCTGTAAATACTGTCACACCATCAGATACTAGCGTGGGAGGTGATAAAGCTGTAGTTACGGATATTAGCACTGCTATAACTCCAACGTAGTGTCTATTCCACTAATTTCCTCTTCAGTCTTTATTTATTTTTTGTCTACATGAATGACAAATTCATTGTGTGGTAAATGTTGTAGGAACGACACTAACAATGATCCAGCTCAAGATACTCTAGGTTCTGCCGATGGAGTTCCCGCAGAAGATAAAGAAGTACACTTCTCTCATTGTTGTTTTCTTTATGTGTTGGATGATTTTTTTTTTCTGGTGCTTATCAGTCTGATTTGTCTCAAATTTTGTAGGATGGTAAAACTGATTCAGTAGGGGAGAGAAGGAATCATGTGGCTGCCGAAACAAAGGCAGTTGAGCCAGAAACCCTTATTTTTGCAAATAAGATGGTATGAGAATGAAATATCAATTTTTTTTTATTTCTATCTGTATTATGTTCCTGGGCACTAATCATTCATCATATTACCTTATTAGGAGGCCAAAGATGCTTTCAAAGCACTCTTGGAATCTGCAAATGTTGGATCTGACTGGACTTGGGATCGGGTAGAGTGATTTCATTGATATATTTTAAAGTCACATACCTCTATACAATTTTAAATTGTTTGAATGTTTCTCTGTCTCCTGTTTATGTGATTTGTCTAACATAGACATTTCTATGTTTTAGGCTATGCGTTTAATAATTAATGACAAAAGGTATGGTGCGTTAAAAACACTCAGTGAAAGGAAGCAAGCTTTCAATGAGGTAATTCTTATATAATTTGGAGAGAACTATTATTGCTTTTAAGATTCTCCTTTATTCCCTTACTCTTTTTCCTATTATGTCCCTGTTGCTTTAGCTGACATATTTTATCCTGTAAGGTGTAAGTATCAATTGTTTTTTTTCTATTTGTAAAGTATTTGAACAAGTCCAATTTGAAGTGTATAAATAATAGATGGAAAGTTGTGTTGTAGTAATTGTGTTTGGGACACCTGTGGTTGTTGTGACTGTTGCTGCACTATACCGAAACTGTTTAAAACCCATCTTGGCTCACATGTTTGAGTTATTAAACATTTTTTCTATCATTTTCATCATCTCTCCATTTTTGGCATCTGAAACTATATAGGGTTTGAAAATTTTCATTTCTTATCATTTACACAACTTTTAAAACCTACCTTTATTTTTAGCCAATCCATGACCCACTGCATACATGTCCCACTCTTCAGTCACATTGTCAGCTACTACCCTCCTATGGGTCTCTGTTCATGTCCTTTACTGTTCAGACACCCTCTCTTTCCTTGCCAATACTCTTGCACAAGCCTGTTAGATTTTTGTTCCTATAGGCACTATGCTCTATTCCTGGGTGTGTAGAGTACTTTGCACTCTTACGACCTTTGAGTTTTTTTCTTTCCATTTAATGCCATTATGGTCCTTTTTGGTTTTAATTGTGAGTTATTGGAGTATTGTGATGTAATGTAATTTTTAGTTATTAATTATGAACATATTTTTATTTTTGAGCATTTTTGTGTCGTATAAAATATATATGTTGTATCTGTTATGATGGATTTTTCATCTCTGAACCTGCTATAGCACTTTTAGGGTTGGCCACTCAATCTAATTATTGACAACTGTAGTCGTGTCTAAGAGCAACAACTGTCTTAAGAGGCTGAAATATCTGTCAAGTGGTCTTGTTCGTGTGCATCACATTGGATGTATGCTATAGAAATACAATCTATGGAACTATTTTTTTTTTAAATGTTTGCAGAATATGTTGGACTTTTTATGCACTTTTGAAAATAAAAAAGCTTAATGCCTCCTCCTCAACACAAGAAATTATGCAGACATGTGGGAATGGATGGGGTCAAATTTCCTGTGGATACACTATTATGATATTTTCTGGGGACGTCATCTACTTCCCTTATTTAGGCCTGAGTTTGATTTTGTTCTAGAACGGTTTCCCCTTTATTCTCTCAATTCCCATTATTTCTTTTGATCAATCTAACACTTCTCGTTGTCTCTATTTCTTAGAAAGGAAAATTTATACCAAATTACTATTTTAACAAATCTGAATAAGAATATATTTATGTATGATTGTTATTAAGAGAGAATAGGTTACTGGTGACTACCTCCTCCATGTTTGTACATCCCTACAAGATTTATCTCTAAATCTCTTTTAATTGCAGGGATTGGGGGAGATTCTATTCTTACTACCATCCCTAATATAATATGTACTGGATGACTACGTTAAATGTTGGTAAAATGATAACACTATTTATCTTTTTCATTTTTCAGTACTTAAATCAGCGGAAAAAACATGAAGGAGAGGAAAAGCGAATGAAACAAAAAAAAGCACGGGAGGATTTTAAAAAAATGTTGGAAGTATGTTTATGTGCTTCCATGTTTCTTTATAGCTGTGTTATGTGTGGCTTCCTTTTTTACCTTCCTTTTGCTAATATATTAAATTATGTTCCAGGAATCCACGGACTTGGCTTCATCCACTAGATGGAGGTTTGTTTTTTCATTATATTTAAATTGTTTTTTTTTTGAGATATTTCATCCAGTTGATATTAATGATAATTAATACCTTTGCTATTGATTCTTTTGGAGGTTTGTTTTTTCATGATATTTAAATTGTTTTTTTTTTTTTGAGATATTGCATCCAGTTGATATACTTGATAATTAATACCTTTGCTATTGATTCTTTTGGACTCACTCAGCAAAGCCATGTCTATATTTGAAAATGATGAACGTTTCAAGGCTGTTGAACGGGACAGAGATCGCAGGGATATGTTTGAAAGCTTCTTGGAGGAACTTCTAAACAAGGTGGATTCTGCTACCTCATCCTTCAACCATTTATAGAACCTTTGGGCATTCGCCTTTGATTGAATGTTTACTATATATGCCCATATTTGTTAATGTTAAGTATGTTGACCTTGCTTCTGAGTAAAAACTTTGGATTAGACATGCATGCTATGTCTTTGGATGATATATAGTGTTGTTAGTCTCTAGTGCCTATACTTTCACTATTTACTACGGTTTATTTTGGATGTTTCTGGGATGATCAAAATTTTGCTATTGTGAAGTGCAACACCTTTTTTTTCAAGGATTTAAGTCAGAGTGGTAGCTAGTGTTGTCAAACTCAAGGGATTTGAAGGGGGATTAAATATCAAGCTCAAGGATCATAACTCGACTGGTAATAGATTAAAAGTGTAATATGGACAAAAAAAATGCATGATAACTCAAATATTAAGATCCAATACATACACAACTCAACATAGTTTCATAAGTCATAAAATAACTAACTCGTAATAACTAATAAATCAGTATAACTTAATAAAATTATAAACGTAACTGAACACTCCAACTCTAAATGGCAGCTAGAATAGAAAACATATAAAACAGATCACTGAGAAGAAGTATCTTTTAAATTTTTATATTTTATTAAAATGATAAAATAAAAAGCTTCATCGGAAGAAAAACTCTGAATAGTCAGCAACCTCCAAAGTAACAGAGAAGACTGATGCACCTCGACATTGGTGTCACTGTCTGCAAAGACTGATGCCAATGACGCCAGCACTAGCGATGGTGATGCAAGCCTTGTCGCCAGGGACAGCAACACAAGTGTTTTGATGGCTGGCGACAAAAAATCAAGTGTTGCAATGGCCGGTGACCACGATAGGTACACTGCGATGACCGGTGTCAGGAGAGGTATAATGGCTGACAATGGTGATGGGAGTATTGATGATGAGCACAGTTGAGCAGAGCTGAGTCACACAGGATGTCATTTGGTACTGATTTTTCATTGGTAATCCTAGGGGAAAAGGGTCATCCTTTTTAGATTTTTAAAACTGGGTCACTGTAACCCAACCCGGAAAGCCCAAATACATGAGTTGGGTAACGATGCCCAAGCCCACACAAATACTTTCAGGATCAATGCTATGTGCTATCAGCCTTGCATGCTTGGGTCTCCATACTCGCAGGATTGTGCATTTGCAAATTTTGACAACATTGTTGGTAGCTAAGTTATATTATGGAAAAATGAAGTTTGTCAGGAGTCAAATAATAAAAAAAGCTAAAAGTTGAGAAAAGAATGAAGTTTCCATTCTTACTGGGTATGGAACCATGAGTGGAGTTTTTTTGCTGTAATCAATGCATTAAAACATAGAAATATTTTGAAGTGCTTTAAATAAATATGTGCTGATATATAATTTTATCAGGAACGAGCAAGGGTACAGGAGGAACGAAAGCGAAATATAATGGAATACAAAAAGTTTTTGGAATCTTGTGACTTTATAAAGGTAAATAGTTGTTTATGCCCTAAAAGATTATAAGATTTTTCCATGATGCTATTCTCTCATCCAACTCTTCACAGGCTAGTACACAGTGGAGAAAAGTTCAAGATCGCTTAGAGGCTGATGAAAGATGTTCTTGTCTTGAAAAGATTGATCGCTTGGAAATATTCCAGGTAATTTATCTTTTTTATTTATCTTCACAATTGAACTTACCTGTCATTCTAAATCAACATCATTACTATTGAAAATTTGTGCCCATCTAATTATATTTTTCTTTTCAGGATTATTTACGTGATTTAGAAAAGGAAGAGGAAGAGCAGAAGAAGATACAAAAGGTGCTATTATGTTCATCCTCTATAGGGCTCTTTAACTCTACCCTGTAGTTCCTCTGTTTATTGCTTAATATCATCGTATATGTTTTCATAACATAATAGGAAGAATTGAGAAAGACAGAACGTAAAAACCGTGATGAATTCCGCAAATTGATGGAAGACCATATTGCTTCAGGCATTCTTACAGCAAAAACTCACTGGCGTGATTATTATACAAAGGTTAAGTGTCTATTTTGTGGTTATTTGTATTTTTTTGTTATATTTTAAAGTGCAAAATTTAAACTGCGGTAGCTTACGTAATATTACCTTAAGTTTTTTTCTGTTTTCTTATTTGTTGCCTAGGATAATTCTTTTTATTATGACAACAGAGATGATATCTTTTGAGTGGTCTTGTAGGTGAAAGATTTACCTGCCTACGTAGCAGTGGCATCAAACACTTCGGGTTCAACTCCCAAAGACTTGTATGAAGATGTTGCTGAAGAGCTAGAGAAACAAGTGAGCATGCTAATCTCTCTTTATGGTTGGCTTTGAACTTTGTCTAGTAATTTCATGGGTAAAATTTATTTATTTTCCTTTTAGGGTCTTTCATCTCATGCATTTATACATTAATTTATTTTTAAACGAAAAAAGCTATTATATTTTTGTTGAGTCTGTTAAGTTCTCTCCCATTAAATCATGACGCTGCACATCTTTAGTTGGAATCTCTTAAGTTCTCTCCCATTAAATCATGAGGCTACACATCTTTAGTTGGAATCATGCACACCCATAAGGATTTACACTAGCCCAGGTGGGTTAAAGATATCCACATTTGTAAAAGGTCAGATGGGGTTCTAATGAGAGTCCATTACAATACACATCTTGTTATATGAGGTTCTTGTATGACTAAATAGAGCTGGTGGACTTCTACTTTCATGAATCCTGAAAAAAATTACCATTGATAACAAGTGGTTCTCATAAAACGGAAATCTTCCCTTGTTTTGTATATTACAGTATCATGAGGAAAAAAGTCGAATAAAAGATGCAGTGAAATTGGCAAAGGTATGATGTATCACTCTTCAGTGGTTTCTGCTTAACAAATATTTTCTGATGGATATGATGTTATCATGCATCTCAGATCACATTATTGTCAACCTGGACGTTTGAAGACTTCAAATCAGCTTTATCAAAAGACATTGGTACTTTTCCTATATCTGATTTCAATTTAAAGGTATGTAAATGAGTGGGATATATGCTTTTATGTTCTGTTTTGTGCATTTCAATATTAAATTTATTTACTTGTCTCAATACTAATTATAAGTCTGTTTGTTACAATGAATGGTGGCTTAAACTTTGCTTTTGTCACTAGCTTTTCTCAGCTATTCTTTAGTTTTGGTTTTTCTTTGCATGCTTTAATTATGATATTCTGTGTATGTGTACCCGTGTTGGGAGTATATTAGGAGAGAGGCACTAATATTGACCATTCAATCTTACTTGGATAGACAAATGCAGATAGGTAGACTAGCTCCTTAACAAAAAATGAATTGTGAAATTCTTGAAAGTAGAGTTGTAAATTGTGTACCTTTTTTGTGTACCATTTTCTGTATACACCAGGTCTTCATTTTTTTGACTATTGTGGCCACTACAGTGTTGGTGGTTATCTGATTCATGGTAGATGTGAGTGCAATTGTATGAGGCTTGAAAACCCCTGTATACCCTCATGATGCATTGATACTGTGCCTTTTAAGGTGAGGTGATTTCCTGTAATGCCTTAAACAGTCATCATAAAACTTGCCTATATAACCGAATGGATCACCCACAATCGTATTCTCACTCAATACAGGAATTAATAGAAAGAAACAGTTGGAAAACTGGTTATTATGATAATTGGAGAAATCTAAAGTTACTTTTGTCTTTGACATATCGAAGTTTGTCTTTTATGAATTGTTTACCACAGTCCTTAATATTTGTTTCATTTATAAGTGACCATAAATGGTGTCATATGTCTTACAACGGTTAACTTCTTAGAGTTTGATTCTAATAATTCTCAGTTTGGAATATAATTTGTGCATGCATGTTTGACCGATGCTTTACTATCCTGCAGCTAGTGTTTGACGAGCTACTAGAACGGGTGAAAGAGAAGGAGGAGAAGGAAGCTAAGAAGCGCAAACGTTTTGCCGATGATTTCTTTCATCTGCTATATTCTATCAAGGTGCAGTATCGTGAACATCAATGTCTAAGTTATGTTATATACTGTAATGGTTGAGAAATAAGGACTATTATATATCTTTTCTTTTGCTTACTTCACTGCAGGACATTACCGTGTCTTCAAAGTGGGAGGACTGTATACCACTTCTTGAGGATAGCCAGGAGTTCAGGTGTGAATCAATGATAAATTTAAACATTGTGAATAAATTGTTTTATGGGTGGATGTGGAGCAATAAGGCTTTATTTATATAAGGATGATTTTAATTCTTTAAAATAAATGAAAATATATTTGGAAAAAGAAATTAAATCTCATTTAGTGGAGCTATTCTATGGTGTTGAAATTGCAAGGATTTAAGTTGCATATGAATATTTGAATATTATTTGGAACATGCTAGAAAAAAAAGCTATCCTTGTTTACAGTCGTAAGGTTGTACAATGGTAAATACATGTAATTGGGAATTACAATCAACGATGTAAGGCATAGGAAAAACAATTAATTACAAATGAGGATGCTGATTTCCCCAACATTTCATTGTGTAAATTATGCGATTGTCTATGTTAAACCCAAAGACTGGCATTTAGATACTAGGGTATGAAAACTTGGTCAAATGAAGTGATAGAAACTTTGGCAATTGATGACTTGCAGAGAAGACAATCCATCCATTTAACTGACATATGGGTGAGAGATAATAGTGGCAGTCAATGATAGGGTCGTATGCCAGGTTGGGAATAGGTTAGGGGATAATGAGCAGATGACAAATATAAGTTGATGATGACGACTGAAAAGTAGAGGGAGTTGAGCGTGAAAAAATAGGATGAAGTAAATCAAACTCGTCTCAAGACATGCTAGAGTAAAGCCAATATGAGGAAAGATCAACCAAATTGAAGCCATGCCATTCTTCATAAAGACAAGCAAGAATGGAGCCAATACAGGGAAATGTAGGCTTGAACAAAGCCAGTGATGTTTTTAACAGTGTTAAGTCCCTCATCAAATAGGATTAATTATTATATGTTTTATGGGGCTTTGACAATTCTCTCCCTATTAAGTTAGATTTTTCGGTTGAGTTAACCCCACTCCATTTCTTATATGGCATCTGATCCTATCTATTCTTGATTTTAGGGTTGTTGTGGATGCCCATTCTTGTAAACTACATGTGTCAAATGTTTAGTTTTAGGTAAGAGTAGTGTTAATACTTCCTATACCCAAAAGGAATATGGCCAAATCAGTCTTTACGTAGCTTGAACAATTCTGTTGAGCTAACTTTTAGGGTCAAGTTAGGTATAGTTCATTTTATAACATGCTGAAACTGTTAAGGAATATGTGAAATGTTATTTGCAGTGTGTATAAAACGCAAAGGGAGCGTACTAATTATTTATACTCCTAGGCTTGTACCAAATAGGGAATGCCTCTCAATAATACAAGAGAATAGAAAAAGACAATTAATTACAAATTATAATGTTGATTCTTTAAATGCATTAATTATGTTAACACATGATTCTTTAGATAAGGCAATTCAAATTTATTGATTTTTAATTTTCTCGTTTGGTAAAATAATTTCAATTTCCACCAAATGCAAAATTATTGTAAATCAAACAATTGTTAATATTTCAAAAATATCAATATTGATTATTTTTTAGTCGATCTTGCTTCATGTTATGTTTTTTGGTCAAAATTTTATTAACTGATATTGACAAATCTTTTTCTTTGTTGATGTTAGCCAAAATTGTTTTCATATAATGTTGACGACAATTATTTAGGTCGACATTGATTGTGGTTGTTTTTTACATTGTTGGTTTGAGATATTGTTTTACCAACTCTTCAATCAATGTTGGCTGAAAAATTGTCATAGTTGGCCAAAAACAATCCTAATTAATGTTGGCTGAAAGTTTTTCTAATCAAATATTAGAAATAAGTCCAACAAACTATTGATAAAGAATAACATTGGTGTCGATAAAAAAAAGAATCACACCAGAAGTCAATCGAAAAAATCTAGTTCATATCCGTCAAAAAAGAGTCTTCCCTATAAGGGCCAACTGGTTAACAACATCAAGTGAGAAATAACAGTTGTCTATAACAACAAAAATTAATCCTACAATTTTATTAAAAAATAACTCCTATCAGTATCAATAAAACAATCTTAGTTGATATCAACGGAAAAATAGTCATTCCAACAATGTCTTAGTCTTTTAGTCAAGTCATTATTTCAACCAAAATCAAGCTACGGAGATAATACAAAGAGGCATGAAGAATTTCAAATTCTTATATTTTAGATAAAATTTGAAATTGTCTAATTTTAAGTAATCCAATTACTCATAAAATTCTAGAATTTAAACTTTGTTTTGAAATTCCTTACCTAAAAAACAACATATTTTTGTCATAAAAAAATTCAAATTCTTTATAAAAATGAATTCTCCTCTTAAAATTCTCTATCCAAACACACTATAATATAGAGTATCCAAATACTTGTATGGTGCAGTTCCAGCACTTTATTACTTTTGATTGATATCCTATTTTTCCATAATAAATCTAGAATAATGAAATGCAAAAATTTTTTAGCACCATTGTGCTGCAGCATTGTATCTCCACCTGTGGTCCCTACAAACCTTCCGTAACATTCTATCTTTCTCTTGTGGCGGTTCTGACTGGGATCACCGTCAAATAATGTCTGGTGCTGCTCCTATGGGAGAAATACCTGCTGTTCGGTTGGAAGATTCCACTGCAGGTGTTTTGGCTTTGTTTTCATGGCAGATTCAAGCCTTCTTTCTTTTGCTTATCTAACCTTTGACTAGATCTGGTCCTTTTTTTTTTTCGAATTTAAGAAATGATCCAGATTGAGGACGGTCCTTTTCTTTTGATGTTGACATTGTTGTTGTACTTTGGATTACCATTTTTTAATTTGCATAATAGGCTGTTTTGATACATGGGATTTGTTATTTAAGTGATTCAAACACATTGATTAGTATGCATAATTTTCTTTGATTAAAGTATTGAAACTTTTTAGTAAGCTATTTGGATTATTGATTTTGAGTATTAATGATCAGAGACCTGCATGGTTTGATTAATCCAAAATGTATCAATTACAAGCTGATTTTGGCACCTGACACCTCTTTGGATGTCTAGCCATATTTCTGGAGGATTACAAAGACAGTTTTCTCTTCCAAAACCAGAGCTTCCAGCACCACTCGATTATGGAACAAAACCACTTCAGAACCTGAACCCGAACCTGTATCCATTTGGGATGTATTGGACTGTCCACCCTCCATTCCTCAGAACTGCCTCCACCCAGTTTGGTGCCTCCCATTGCCAAATGCCCAAAACCAACTCCAGGGATGATTTGAAACTATGAAGCAGACATTTACTTGAAAATAAATAATTATTTTATTGATCACAATCACACCAATTACATTCTTATCATCTGTATTTGTAATAATCAAATCCTTTAAAATAAAAAATAAAAAAACGATGGAACGAATAGGAAGATTCTGAAGATATTTTTCACCGAGTACTATGGAGATTCTTAGAAAGTGGACTTTAAGTCTAACTTAACTTCTCAAAGCTGACTTGTAAGGTGATATTTGCAACCATAAATGCACTATAATTTGTCTATATTTCTAGTTAGTGTGAGATCTCCATTACACCCCATCATGTTGTTGAGGATTGAATATCTCAAACGTATGAGTATGACTATTTAGTACACATTTGATGGAATATTTCTTATCAGAGGATTTTTTTTGAGAAAAAGGATCAGAGGTTCATTGCTAAAATGGTTTTTGGATAAATGTGGATATAGAACGAAATTTTGAATATGGACAAAGAGTAATCCTGTTAAAATATATTTTATATATCCAGTTTTTTTTTAATTGGATCTGGATATGATTTGGTTGGATCTTTTTATCCAGGTATATTCATCTGGCCTATTACTGATGAATGGCTTGAACAGATTTACTTTTTGAGATTAGAGCATCATTACATGTATTATAAATTAGTTAATATTGTATTGTATATATCTTAGGTATAGTATAGCAGGCACTGTGTGATCTGCGATTACATGTTTTAGCTTCTCTGCTTCACACTGGTCTTTGGGATTTGCTTCTTAGAATTAACCTATAATACATTCAAGCTCTTATTTTTATTTTATTTGTCATGTTATTAGGTCTATTGGAGATGAGAGTCTTTGCAGGGAAGTATTTGAGGAGTACATTGCACAACTGAAAGAAGAGGCAAAAGAAAGTGAGCGGAAACGGAAGGAGGAAAGGGTATAATTTTTGCTCGTTGCATATGTATTTGAGATTTGTGTCATTCATTTTCTCTTACATATGAATAATAAGCTATCATTATACGACGTGCAAATCCTTCTAAATTCTAGGGGAGAATAAAGAAGAAAAGGAGTGCAAATATGTTGTGGATAATCAGTCAGCTAGTTGATTGCTGCCTAGTTCGATAGCTGGGAATATCAGTTATCATAATTGTCATTGTGAATTGTGATGTATGCTAGAGTGTGCCAATTTATGTATTTGTTACTTTTATCTGGACATCTTGCTAAATGAAGTATTTCTAAAGATGAAAGTATGTTCTTCTGTTTAAGTTTTTCTGTTTTATCCTTTTCTTTTAAGGTGTACATGAATTCCTTTTAATGCATGCTTGTCACTATAATTTTCTACCATTAACAAAGAATACGAGTGAATTTTCCAAATAAATACATAGTGTATATCGTAGTAATTTCAGTATATAAATTATTTTCAAATCCTCTGTAGTTTTTCACCATCTTTATAGTCAGGCATGGAGTAGTGTCAAATCTGGACAGCAATATCTTAAACTGATATGAATTTCTTTATTCATTAAGTTAAGTCTGTCAATAGAAAAGGAGTCACTGAGTAGCTTGTAATAATTTTTCTGCAGGTGAAGAAGGAAAAAGACAGGGAGGAAAGAGAGAGAAGGAAAGGGAAGCAAAGAAGGGAAAAAGATGGTGGGCGTGAAAGAGGGAAAGATGAGGCACACAAGAAGGATAAAGCAGACAGTGACAGTATGGAGTTATCTGAAATCCAATCCTCCAAAGAAAACAAAAGGTCTGAAGATGATAGTAGAAAACAAAGGAAGCAACGTCATAGTCCCGAGCACGAAATGGATAAAGAGAAGACTAAGAAATCTCACAGTCATGGTAGTGACCGCAAGAAGTCAAAACGTGTATGTAGATTTATGACTTGTCTGTCTTAAAGATGTTATTGTTAATGATTTCTATAATTTATTGTTCACTGATTTCTGTCTTTTGGTTGCATTTTTCCCTTGGTGGAGCAGCGTGCATCTGGCCATGAATCAGATGAAGGACGGCACAAAAGACACAAGAGAGACCACCGGAGAGAAGGTGATCATGGAGATCTTGAAGATGGGGAGTTTGGAGATGGTGTGGATAGATGGTAGCCATATTATTCTATTCGAACTCCTATGCTTACCTCTTTAGCTCAATATGTATTATTTTTCCAAAAAAATTATTCAAACACATTTTGAAGAGAACTTACTAGTATTCTAATGTTCTGCACTGAAGATTTTGCCACAAGAATGAAAGGTTAAGTTCTCACGTGAGGATCCCAGTTTGTTGCAACTTGCTTTGATTGATAAATGAACATTCTCATGTCAAGTTTTCACAAAATCATGTTCATGTTCTTTGTGTATCACTAAAATCACTAATTACATAAAATCCCACTTGTTGTGTATCTAGTTAGCTTCAATTAGGAGGGTTATTGGCACTTATGTGATTTCATTTTGGTCCATATGTAATATCATTTGTAGTTTAACGCTGAATCTTAGACCAATGTTTTGAGTGCAGACTGGACTGAATCGGACTTGGTTACTTTGCGATGGTGTTATGTCACTGATTGCCTGTAACAATTATTGTTTCTCATTCCTAGGCTGAACATGATTCATAACGACGAATAGGTGTGTCCAAAACTCATTAATAATATAAGGACCTACATTCACAGAAATTTAATGCCAAGGCCTAAGATTTCTACGAGGTTTTGTGCTAATGGTTTGCAGCTGATTCTACGTTTAAACCATTATCATTTACAGTTGAGTTGCATTCTGGCCTGTGATCAGAACTCAGCACGTAGGGAAATGCTTAACACCGCGAGCTATTGGAAATTCCGAAATGGTCATAACCGAGAAATCATTCTGTTGATCAGGTAACAAGCACCGCTTATTTGACTTGCGTTGTTTTATCTATAGTTAGTGGAGTTGATACTAGACACAAACCTTTTAAACTTTGTTTTTTCCCTCCTACAATTATTACTGAATTAACTTTTCGAGATAATTGAAAATATAGATTATAGATATCCAGTATCAGATTATGGTTCAAAGTGTGCCTTTTTCATTGTTAGTACCAAAGAACTCTTTCACAAATAGCATCTAGCCTACCCTTTTTTAATGACCAAGGTGAAGTATGAACAATGAAGTTATTATTTCTGTTTTGGAATAGATTCAAAGCAAATGGTCCTTATCTTTTCTGTTATCGTGTACCAGTGTTTTATGACTTGTATATGATATCTGGAAAGTTAGAAGCATCTTATTCGATATATTCCAAAACAAACAGAAAAAAATGGTAATATTTAATGAAGATGTCCAAGTATGGCCAAACAACCGCCGCGCTATTTCTTTATGCTCCATTTTTTATGCCTTTCTTCGCACCTTCCATTCGTTTCTCCTTTCATTTCAATGACTTTGCTGGTAAGAACTTGTTCCCTCAAGTCATTTTCTGGCGTCTATTATGACAAACATATTCAAAATACAATGAGTGTGAAGTTACAATGAAGGTCTTATCTTCAATTTCTTAAATGCTTCACCCAAATTAAAAGAGTTCGGAAACAATGACAACTTGGGTCATTTTTATCTTTTTTTTTGCATAATGGAGTTTAAGCACTCAACAACATTAATCACTAACTAGTCATATATACCAAGTCAAAAGTGGAATATATGCATTACTTGCCTCTCTGTGTTGACAAGCGAAATCAACTCATTAATGTGGAAGACTTGCGCAACACAATTCTGCATAACCTGGTCCCCACCTCCGCTCTTAAATGCCTTTATAATAAAAGAGAAATGCAGAAATTTTACAGGCATGTATTGCTATCACTGAATAATAATTTTTGGGCTATTGCACAATTTCCTGAGTTTTAGCCTTAGACGCCACTAGATTGTGACTTGTGAGTTCTGACATTGTAGACCACCTCAATTCTTTAATCTATGTGAAAATCTGTCTCAATGTCCTATCATAGATATATTTGGTAAAGGTTCAATTAAAAGCTTGGTTGGTTCAACCGAACCAGTATGTGAACAAAGTATCTATCATAACTTGATACATGAGCAAAACACTACTTATTATGTATGACTTTTCCAATCCTCTTGATATGCAATGAGGTAGGTTTGTTCTCAATTACAATAAGGTCTCAGAATGGCCTAATCTCTAGTGTCCAACACCGGAAGTACATGGGAAACTACATGAACCTAACTTTTGACACAGTTAGAACTACTTCTTTCTTAATTCTAATAAAAATTGGTTTGAATACAGACCTTATATTATCATCGAAATGCAAAGGGATGGAATTTACAAAGCTAGAATTCATAAATTTCAGGTTTCTAGAAGTTACTACGATGCATGCATCTGTTTGAAAGGTAAAGATACTCCAACAACATTCATAAGTACAAAAAATGAGAATCCTGTTAAGAAGAAACTCGTGAATATGGAAAGATAGATGCTGAGCTAGATTATCTCTAGAAATGCAAAAGCTGAATAATAAATGCAAATGAAAAGCTTCTTCCTTTTGCAAATTTCATGCTTTTGATTCTTAACTTTTGGCACGTTTACGTCATCCAGTAGTGCCACTGGGTGCACTCTCATTGCTTGTAGCTGCTAATGTTCCCCATTAGACATGCCAAATATTATTTCACAAACACCTTTAAAAATCACTGTAATCAATTCTGCATTACATGTGGATGCACATCATCATTGTTTTGTCACGAATTGGATTATCATGTTGATGTCACAGCCATTAATATTCTAAAGCTTTATATTGGAAGGAAAAAAAAAAGGATTAAGTAAACACATGAAGCTATGCATAACACGCATGTGAAAAGATCCATCATCTCAATTACTGGGACCATTTCACCAATCACAATAGATGCCTTATTTCTGCAGTTGGTCCTACTTGTGTTTGGAAAGAGTAAAGCTTCAAATTTATTTTTTAAATATAAATGTCATGTCACCTTTAACTAAAAATACAAATTAAGTATCAAAATTTCCTTCAATATTACTATTTTGATCTTATAAAAAAAAAAACGTTGATATTTTATATTTTAATGGACTTTTTCTGCCAAGAAAAATATTTCAAAGAGAAATAATGGCACTCTAATTTATAAAGGAACATATTTTCTCTATATTAAAATATCATTTGACAAATCCTTAACAACTTAAATTCCAAGGGCCACCAAATGCTTTGGTTCACATTAAAAGTCATTTTTCTAGAATACTACGATGGTTGAAGAAAGAAAATTCCAATACTCGTAATTATTTTTTTAACGTTTTAAAAGTCGTTTCGTCAGTAAAATGGGTGAGTAAAACACATTTCCTGCTATCTATTAAATATTAGACAGATAATTGTAACACAATTTAAATAAAATCTGAAACAAATTTATCAGGACTTTAAAAACCAAACTTGCTTCTCTATTGCTGATATTAAAACGAATCATATCATAGCAACATCATATTTTATAGTTAAATATACATTTGCACTTTTGAGTGAAACAGCCACACATGATGTACGAAATTCTTTTTTTCTACCAATTGTTGTCGATATGATTATTTACATTATGTTTTTTAAGATATTTTTGAAGTACAAAGTCTTGTTAATCTGATATAATAGTTTATTTATAGATTATAAAACAACACTACTATGTGTCTAACATAGTTTTTTATGCATTTATTTAATATCTTAAGTTATCTGGTACTATTAACGATTAAAGTACTATTGTTACAAAAAAACTATTCTTCAATATTCTCCCTCAAATTTCACCTTATTTCATTTTAATTTTTAATCAATATTAATTTAAAAAAACCCTTCACCGTTCCTTGTCAGGGCTCATGCAATTTGTCAAAACCACACGTTCATAATCTCTGTCAAATATACATAGGAAAGCACAAAATCTTAAAATCTTAGTTTATGATTACATACCATGAGCACTCTCAGACACTTGAAATATCATGAACACATCTTCCACGCTAATCTTGAATGAATGGTTGTAGCATAAGTATCATTCATGTTTCAAAAGTCAAAAAAGATTCTTTCCACAGAAAGAACATTCTAAAAATATTGTAATTAATCCAAAAAATAGTAGGAGTAGTCCCCACCACAATAAGGTAGTGATTTTGTAGCTTCCTACGCATTAAATTTTAGTAAGAATTTTTTATACATCTTTCATATTCTCTTTGTAAAAAGTTCTGCAAAGTTATATGTATCCAAAGAGTAAAGTTCCACCAGTGCCCCTACACCAACCATCTATATAAATTGATCATAGAGTCATATTCTTGGTGCGTGAACAACATATATAAGATACACACAGTAATTCTCAGTTGGAAATTTTTCTCAGAAAGCAGAGAATGAAAATGTCTTCAAAGTTCACTAGTGCCACCCTTTGCCTTGCAGTCTTATTCCTCTTCTTAACCTTCACATATGCTGCTGGAAGACTTGGCCCTTCTTCTTCCTCTCTCACTTCAACCAAAACTCAACATGGGGTGAGTTTGTTTTCTTAATTCATATACACCATATGTTTTTCTCTTCTGTATTATTCAATTGGTAATAATCTTCTTCTGGTATGTGCTTTAAGGCTTTGGAAGAGGAGAAGTTGGACGTGGAGGAAAGTTGTGATGGTATTTCAGAAGAAGATTGCTTGATGAGAAGAACACTTGTGGCTCACACGGATTATATCTACACACAGAAGCACAAACCATGAGATTCATAGCAGCTTCTCATATCAGATTCAAGCTATAAATTATAATTGTAATTATGCATAAGCAATACTTTTCATATATATTCATAAATATAACCCACTTCTGAAATTCTAAGAGTTACTTATTTTCATTTACTGCTTTTGCTGATAGGAGTTTCTTATAATCTGTATTGAAAGATGTATTCCTTTTTGTTTCATATATTGTAACCAATGCATATGTAGATATCGATTTTGATAGATATAAATTTGGATATTACCCTTATTTTTATTTGTCCATAATTGTTTTGAGACTTTGTTTAGACTAGAGAAAGTATGCTTTTTTTTTTATGGGAAAAACGCACGCGAAAACAACACACACAATCATGAATCAATTGCAGAAAAATAAAGGACACAAGATTTAACGTGGTTCGGTCACCAACTGCAACCTACATCCACACGGACAACTATTAGGTTTTCATTATATTCTGTTACACCCAATTACAATTACAATGATCTCTTTAAATAGAGATAATAAAGAGACACAATGATTAAGTACACTCACTAAAACATGATGTCTATTTAGTCTAATCCAATTGGTCCTGACTTCATACCTTGTGGTGGTGGTGGGTGGACACTGGCATGTTCACAATTTGATTGGTGATATCAAAGAGAATGGAACCTTGCATGATGAAGCCAAGCATCAGCTGTAAAGTCTTGAACTTGTTTGGGAAATAACCAACACAATGGACCCAAAGTGAATAATAACATGTGCATGAAGAGAAAAACTTCAAATTATAGATCCTTCATTATTATAGCTTTGGCGTTTCTTAGTTTATTTATAATCAATATTTATATCACTGTTAAAAGATAATGAAACTTGTTTGGGACAAAAGATAATGAAACTTGTTTGGGACAAAAGATAATGTTTTCGCTAAAGGACTACTTAGTGATTAATATTCTAACAAGATTTATGAAGTTCCTGGTGCAGGATGGAAACAAAAATCAAATACTTCAAACTAATTTATCTTAAACATAAATTCGTGACTTTTATCCAAAAACTTTCTAAGGCATGCTCATCTTTGGAATTTTTATTAATTATCAAGATTGGTAAGTTGTATTAACACAACTTCATGAAGAAATTTTAAAATAATAAGATTTTAGTATATTTAATTTGAAGTTGTGTTAAGGTAGTATAATTTTATTATAATTAAATTTTAATTAAATTCGTATCAAAATGACATAACTTACTCATTTTAATAATTTTTATCTATGTCCATAAGTAAAGAAATAATTTATACAAAAGTCTCAATATGTGTAGAAATAAGATTTTTAGAATTTTTTTTGTTTACCCAAAGTTAATTATTTTACCGTGAAAATCTATTAGAAAAAGTTTTTTTTTTTTTTTCTAATCTCATTTCTAAGAAAAAGAAGTTTCCACAACTTTTCCTTCATAAAAAAATCTCAAAATTCAAACCCCATATTTTCTACCATTCCCTTCATGACTAATAGATTGGAAAAATGGTATACAAGTCAACGATGTTTATAATTAGTCTTCGTGATGATACTAGTTATGCTTTATAGCCTTTAGGTAATCAAGTGCTATCCTCTGTCAAGATATTCCTAGTGTTCGGGTATTCATGCATTTACACAAATCCAACACAACCGTTCATTAAGATCAAATCATATATATTTTATCGGTTAAATAGGCTTTTTATATTAGTTTCATGAATATTTTTTAATTTTATCTCATTATTTTAAATAATTTTGAATTTGGTTCCATTTTTTTCTATTTTGCTTTCTCTTACAATTTTTTTTTTCTGTTTTTACTTTTCTACTATCATGATTCTCTTTATCTCACTGATATTTTGTATATCCCATTTTCTTGTTCAATCTATATCCATCTCTAAACTTGTAACTTCAATTCAATGTCATTTAATTTTCTCACATAACTTTTGCATTAGGGATACAAACAACAAGCAAAAAAATTGGTACTGTTAATGTAAACAGTGATTTATACACAAATATTTTTCTCGGTAAAGTTGATGGTTCTGTTAACACTACCATAGTTAAACATAATGTAGATGACTCTATTGAACAATATATAAAACAAGTTTAGTTCTCAAGGGATACACATAGTTGGAAAGCTTTGATTATCTTGATACTTTCTCGCTTGTTGTTAAGATAACCATAGTTCAGTTCCTCCTTCCACCATAAGTGGCATCTCAAGCAACTGAATGTTAACAACGCTTTCTTGCATAATGATCTTATTGAGAAGGTATAAATACAACCCCCTCCTGGTTTATCTCTATCAAAACCTAGAGAAGTTTGTAAACTTCAACGACCTATTTACAATCTTAAGCAAGCTAGTTGTTAATGGTATACATGTCTTTCTTCTTTCTCAATTCAAAATGGAGATCATTATTATGCTCCATATCACTCTATGTTTCTTAAGTTTTTGGCATCTTATATGACTACTTTCCTTATTAACATTGATGATATTGTCCTCGTTGGTGATCTTGTTGAAATTCAATGTATTACTTCATGTTTTGATGCTACTTTCAAAATAAAATATCTTAGAAATCTAAGATTCTACATTGGTATTGAAGTTGCCCACATTGAAGATAGCAGTGATCTATGTCAACACAAATATACTCCTGATTTATTATTTGATAATGGCATGTTGGCCTCTTGTCCTATTTCTTCTACTCCACTTAATTACAACACTTGTCTTCATTTTACTTCAAGCGAACTTCTTCAATACACATCGACATATCGTTGGTTGATTGACCGACTTCTTCACTTAACTCACACACGTCTAAACATTACATATATTCAACATTTGAGTCAATTTATGTCATCTCCTATTCAAGATCATTATAAAGTTGTCTTTCGTATTTTATGTTATTTGAAAAGTACACCTGGTGTAGGCACATTTCTTTATGCAAATTCTACTCTTCAGCCTAAGGCTTTCAACTATATTTGGATTGGGTTTGGTGTGTTGATAATTGTCGATCTATCACTGACTTTTTTTTTTATCTATTTTGGATCTTCATTAATTTCATATCACTACAGTATCCAAGAGTTCCTTAAAAGTTGAGTATTGTGCTCTTGCTTCCACTACTTGTAAGATTCAATGATTCACATTCTTACTTGCAGACTTTCATGTGTCATATCTTAGTTTGCATTGTCATACTGTGATAATCATTTAACATTACAAATTATTTCTAATCAATTTTTTTATAAAATGACTAAGTTTATTGAAATTGATTTTCACAGTAAAGTTAAAATGATGGTTTGATTAAACTTTTGCAAATATCATCTTCTCTTCTCTTTAGATTTCAGATATATTCATAGAAATTTTCTCAGAAACTTTATTTCAAGATAGTTGTTTTAAGTTAGGAATGTTTAATATTATTTTCGAGACACTTAACTATATTTTGATTGTTTTGCTTTAAGTTGGACATTTTTTATTTTTTTTACTTTTCGATTATCAATTATATATATATATATATATATATATATATATATATATATATATATATATATATATATATTTTTTTT